>Ga0180432_10000202_pt1 | contig 96667 bp, 93 predicted proteins | sample SS_ome_10_FD_132414 | JGI IMG/M metagenome (GOLD analysis project Ga0180432, IMG submission 132414) | Hypersaline lake sediment archaeal communities from the Salton Sea, California, USA - SS_1_MS_2 metaG | ecosystem: Environmental > Aquatic > Non-marine Saline and Alkaline > Hypersaline >... | reverse complement strand
TCTAAAAACCTTATAGCACGTCTCCATATCGGTCAGGTTGATATTGTTAAACATGTTGGAAAACAATGTAAGAAACTTATTTCCTACATAATGCCAAAAATAAATCACACGATGGGGGCCACCAAGAAAACGAGAGCCATACACTACATCAGCCCGACCGTCTAATATCGGCTCCAGTAAAAGAGGATATTCACTCGGATTGTATTCGAGGTCCGCATCCTGAATAATTACAACGTCTCCTCTGACATTTCTAAATCCTTCTCGAAGCGCGGCGCCCTTGCCCTTATTCCTATCTAGATAAAATACTTTCAGGCTTTTATCCTGAGATGCTATTTCTTCTAAAATTAATCTTGATCCGTCTGTAGAAGCGTCATCCACTATGATGATTTCTTTATCGATTGGAACTTTATTGATTCTTCCGATGATTTCTTCTATGGTGTCTTTTTCGTTGTAAACAGGGACGACGATTGATACTTTCACATTATTTCTCTTCAAGTCATTTATTCTGAATTCGTCATTTTACCATCCTGCGCCCACCTCATCTGAGCTGATGATGTCTCCTTTTAGTTTTTTATATCGAACTTTCGTACTGATCCGAGAAAGTATACCATTTTATGTCTAATATGTCCTTTTTAAAACCCATACTCGGTGCACCGCGAGGATGCACTGTACAGAAGGTGCTTGACTTTTACACACTACATATCCTAAAAAAAGGAACCCGTAGTATTTTCTTGACAATATCCTGGTAACAGTGACAGGTTATCATTCAGGAACGGAAACACAGAACCAGATACAACAAAACCCCCATTCGTCAATCGAACGGGGGCTGTTTCCATCCTGAGTAAAGATCCGTCACGGAAGCTGCTCACTCCCGCTGTTCCTACGCCAGCGGCTTCTGATACAATCGGTATCGCTTCGTCAGCCTCATCTGGAGCTTGATGAGCGCGTGGTTCATCTTGTGATTGCTCTCCAGCACCCAGTTCGCCTCCAGTCTCGCCTGCTTTTTGATGAGGCTTTTAAAGATACTATAATAAAGCAGCGTGTCCAGGGCCTTGCTCTGATATTTCGGCACCAATCCCAGCCCGAAGAGACGATATTCCCGGAGCTTCTTCACGCCGAACTTCAGGCGAAAGATGCCGAAGGGAAGAAGCCGTCCGTTGAGCTTCTTGATGATGCGGTTGATATCCGGCAGGGCGATGGCATAGCCGATGGGCTCGCCCTCCTTGTACATGAGAAAGACGGCGTCGGGATCCATCACCGGCTCGAAGCTGCGTACCAGCTCGTCGACCTCCGCCTCGTCGACGGGGACGAATCCCCAGTTCCCGCTGGAGGCCTGGTTTCCCACCCGTATAATGTCCAGGACGTCTTCTCGGAGCCGCTGAGTCCGAACCGTCCGGACCGTCACACCGTATCGCTCCATCAAGCGATCCGCGTACCGGGTGAAGCGATCCGGAAACTTGTACTGCTCCAGGGAATCGCCATAGTAGGCATTCAAATCCCGGATCTTTTCAAGTCCAGTCCCCTGGAGGAGACTATCATAGTAAGGATAGTTGTAGGGGCTCAAACATATCTGAGCCTGGTCGAATCCCTCGATGAGGCATCCGGTGCTCTGGGATGTGAAGTTATAGGGGCCTCGGATGAAGCGCATCCCCTTTTCCTTCAGCCAGTCGCAGGCGCTGTTCACCAGCAGACGGGCGACCTCCTGGTCGTCCACCGATTCAAAGGAGCCGAAAAAACCGACCTTGTCGTTGTAATACTTCATGTAATTGAGGTTGAGAAAGGCGGCGATGCGCCCCAGGACCCGATCACCGTCGGTGACCATGAAAAAAACGGCGTCGGCATGCTCGAAAAAGCCGTTCTTTTCCCGATCGAATTCCCGGTTGGCCATTATTTTCAGCGGCGGGACCCAGATCGGGTGATCCCGGTACAGCTCATAAGGAAATTCGACGAATTTTTTCAGGTCCTTCTTTTCGACTACTTCAATGATCTGCATACTGAATACTTGTAGGAGAAAAAAGAGATAGAGAGCACGAGCAAAATTGTGAATGTTCGATACAATAAACGGGAGACCGACTTTTGTCAAGGATAAATCAAGAGAATATCCAGCCAAAAATCATCAAAAAAAGCTCCCAATCCCTCCCGGCGTCGGATATACGGCAAACGGCGATACACTTCACCTGTATCGCCGTCGATCGTGCTCCCTTTTCGTGTGCTAGAGGGTCAAGAAAACATCCTCCCCCTCCCTGGTGAGATATTTCTCCAGTATCCGGGCGGCCTCGTCCGAGAACCGGGCGGCGATCTGCCCTCCCTTCACCCTGCAGTAGTAGAGATCGACATCGCCTTTTTTTATCGAGAGAGTCTCGGGATCCAGCGGTTCAGTGACGCCGTCGGTCAGGGTCAGCTCAAGCCGGGGAGGATAGCCGTCTTTTCGCTCGACTTCTTTAATGACAAACGGCACATCCTCCACCACCAATTTCGCCGGCCCGAATCCCATGCCGATGAAATACCCGTTTTCATCGGAGCGGATGTTATTGACGAGAAAATAGAGGCTTGCTTCGTTTACCTCCTTGCCGTCGGGACCGAACCACCGCCCCTCGTAATCGACACGAAAAACGAGCTGTTGTGGCTCCATGATGCACCTCCCTGGTCGCTTTTGTTACATTTATAGCACTAATCCGTCACCGATTACTATATTACGTCTTCGGATCGCTTTTTCTCTGTGCCAGAAGGCTTCCCGCCCATTCGATGGTTTTTTCGGCCTTTTCCCGATACTCCCGGGTGCCGGTATCATACCAACCCAACACCTCTTCGACGAGGGCCAGGGCCTCCAGGGTGACCAGTCGGGACAGGTCGAGATACCCGGGGCCGATGCGCAGCAGCTCCAGCTTGTCCGCATCCCTGAGGATAATCAGCTCCACCGGCTCCGAATCGCTGTCGATCTCCTCCCGGTCGTGCATGGCGATGAGGTACATGATCTTTTCCCGATCCCAAGGGGCGTCCAGCTTCGAGAGGATTTCCTCGGCACGTTCGGCCCCCCGCTCGCCGTGCTCCGGATCGGAAAAGATATTCTCTCTGCCGATATCGTGCATCAGTGCGGCGGCGGCCAGGGCGTGAAGATCAATGTCGATGTTATCGCTCTCGATCATTCCGTCGGCGATGGACATCGCTACTGACAGTGTGTTGAAGGCGTGTTTCAACCCGTGAGAGTCATCATCGACAAAACACGCCCTGACGGCGTCTACCAGGGCGTCGAGCACCTGATCGGAGCCGGGACCGGGGAACTTCCGCGTCGTCGTCATATGGTTACATTCACCCGATTTCCACCGTGCTTTATCGCCGCTTTCAGGGTGTCCATGCATCGATCCACGAAATCTGCGGGCATATCCGATCCTCTGAGGGTTGTCACGCCCACCGAGACGGTCATCGTCACATCCGGATTTCCGGGAGAGAGAAATTCCATCTCCTCCACCATGTGCCTGATGCGCTCTGCTACCTCCTCGGCGCCGGGGATGCCGGTATTGGGAAGGAGTATCGCGAATATTTCGTTGTCGTATCGGGCGGGCAGGTCACTTCCTTTGAGGCCCCGCTTTATGACCGCCGCTATCTCGGAGACGAGGCTGTCGGTCAGCCCTTTTCCGAGGACTTCCGTCGCCTGCTTGAAGTCGTCAAGCCGTATCATCATCAGGGAGAGAGAGCGGTTGTTCTGTATCGAATCCAGAACCTCCGCCTCGATATTCTCATCGAAAAAATCCCTGGAGAACAGGTTCGTCAAGCCGTCGGAAATCGCCATCGTCTCGGCGGCATCCTCCCGGGGCTCACGCAGGTGCACGAGCGCCTGCTTCTCCGGCGCCACCAGCCGATAGTATTGATAGAGAATACCCAGGGCGCCCACTATCACCCAGACGAAGGCCCCCGGCGAAGAAAAGGCGAAGCCCGGCGATGCGATGATGTTGAAATCCATCGCGATGTCCAGGATCAGACCCACCATGAGCATCCCGGCGGCCACGGCAACGATGACGTATGTCTTCGCCCGGGGATTCCTATCCCCGAGGAAAAAGGGAAGCAGCAGGCGGGCGACGACGATGAAGAAGAGCACCACCAGAAACAGGCCGACGATATAGACCATCAAACCCGGGGAAAATTCATATCCGCCATCCTGCATGGTTTTGCTGACGGCGCCGAACAGCGGCGTAAATACAAGCAGCACAACCAGCACTACGGTGACGGTCAAGAGAATCAAAAACCTCGAGCGACCCGTTCGTCCGGTCAGCATATTCGAGATAGCGGTGAGGGCACCGCCGATGAGCACCGCGACAATGTAAGCCACCTTTATCCAGAACAGGAATTGCTCGTTGTTATTCTCGAACAGGATACGGAGCCCCACCGCCGCCTGGTGAATGGCCAGCGCCAGGGTTACCAGGCAGTACCCGAGAAATTGAGATTGTCGATCGATGGAAAGATAGATTATGAAGAAAAGCGCGGAAAAGGCCACGCATACCAATGATGTACTGATGGAAAAGAGCGCCGTTGCACTGTACATAATTTGTCACCCCATATCCATATATAATGTCAGACCGTCATTGATCGGCGGTCCCGGAGTCGTGAGCCTCGTAAATATCATTGACCGAAGATGTCATGAGAGTGATCCATCTTGTCTCGGTCCTGAGATACACCTCCTCGATTCCCACTTCGATGAGCCTCCCCCGGTAGAGGGTGCCATTGGCGATGACCTCCACTTCCTTGCCGACGAGGCTTCCCAGATCTCCCTTCATGTATCGGCTCCCTGATAGGGTATGGTGAATTTTTTTCGCACGGTCTCTATGAAATACGTATTCTCATCCTCGTCATGACGGATATATTCCGCCAGGGCGTAATAGGCCTTTGATGCAAACCGGGCGGGCAACCCCCGGGGGGCGTTCAGTCCCTCCCTCTTGACCATGCAGTACGGAATGTTCTTTTCGTTGATAGTGAGGGTTTCCGGGTCCAGCGCCTCCTTCGTATCGTCGGAAAGGGCCAGGATAAACCCGAGGAGGCCGTCGTCCCGATCCATTACCGGCATGACGCCCCGGACCACAATCGGCGCGTCTTCCACCTCCACCGTCGTATGGTCACCGTCGACCTCCAGGTGATACGTTCCGTCGTTGTGGCGGCTCAGTCCGTCATTGAACAGCCTGAGAACCGTGGGGTGAATGATCTGACGGCCGTTGTAATACCACGCTCCATCCTTGTCGATCGTGATGGTATACGGCTTATAGGAATTCATTTTAAATATAATATCAAAAACGCTTTTTGCTGTCCACAATGAAAGTGACCGGCCCCTGGTTGGTGAGGGTCACATCCATCATCGCCTGAAACACCCCTCCCGCCGTCTCGACACCCATCTCCCGGGAGCGGGCGAGAAACAGCTCGTACAGCTCATTGGCCCGCTTCGGCTCCTCGGCGGCGACGAAGGAGGGGCGCCGCCCTTTTCTCACATCCCCCAGCAGGGTAAACTGGGAAATCACCAGCATCGCCCCGCCCACATCCAAAAGCGAGCGGTTCATCTTCCCCTCGTCGTCCTCGAATATCCTCAAATTCACGGTTTTATCCAGGACATAGGCGAGATCCGGCTCCCCGTCTTCCCGCTCCACCCCCAAAAGCACGCACAGTCCCATGCCGATCTCCCCAACGGTTTCTCCTGCAACCTCCACCCGGGCCCGGGAGACCCTCTGAACCACCGCCCTCACGCCGCCTCCTTGTACGATCGAATAAACGCATTCATGCAGTCTTCAAGGATCGAGTGGCCCCGCACCGCGTCGGATTCCGTCTCGAACCGGGTGGCGAGGCTCACCAGTATCTTTTTATATGGTGATTCGGGAAGGTCGAGCGCCCCCTCGGCGACCTCCCGCTCGATATGATACTCCGCGATGGAGAATGAATATTTCCCGAAACGCCGCTCGCTGCTGCGATAGGGCCACGTCTCCTTGAGGCGGAAGAAGGACGCCGCGGCGTCCCGCACCCGTCTGTCCTTCAAGCGCTCAGGACGTATCTCCTCTCCCAGGCGATTGCTGATCAGGGTCGTGAATTCTCTAATCAGATCGATATCGGTAATCACCAGGCCGTAGAGATACCAGTCATCCAGAGAATCGATGACAAGCCGCCTCTCCGCCTCGGTCAACACCTGGTGGCTGGGACACTCGTGGCCGTGACACAGCTCGGCGCCGTACAGTGACACGTCCCGGAGCTCCCGGCCGTCATGATGTATGGGATGAATCATACACCCGACCTGTCTCCGTTTCCGGTCCACAAAGCCGACAAAGGGACAATTATGAATCACATCGAAAAGTACGTCCGGGGGATCGACTGCCACAAGCTCAGCCTGTATCGACAGCAGGTCTTTGTTACAGGACATGCCCGATTGAAAGATATCGGTCCGGCGATTGACGAGTGCCGTGACCGCTTCACGGCTGTGATCAATCCAGTTGTAGAGCCCACAGCATGCGCCGCAGGATTTTGTGCCGTCGGGATGACACAGAGAAATCAGCCCCATAAGAGATACCGCCTGTCACATGCATTGTGGGACAACTATAGAAAATATGCCGGGGGTTTTCAAGGAAAAAGCAAAAAGGGTGTATCTCTCCCGATTTGAAGAGAGCATTCCGAGAGAGCGCCTGTCCTTTTTTCTTTTTTTTGTATGCAGCGGATTTTCATTTTTCCTTGCATATTGGTCGGTCATTGTCATACAATGTTTCTGCTTACCGAGACAGAGTCTATTCTTTTTGGCTCACCTCTTTTCACCGGAGAGAAAGGATTATATCATCCATGGACAAGCTATGGCATTCATCATACGCACCGGGAGTTCCTCACACCATTGATTTTGAGGAGATTACCCTCCCTGATGCATTGACCAGATCGCGAGAAAAATACCCGAAAAACACCGCCCTCATCTTTCAGGGCTATAGCGTTACATACAGCAAACTGGATGAGATGGTAAACCGCCTGGCCGCGGCGTATATCGACCTGGGCGTCAAAAAGGGCGACCGTATCGCCATACTGCTGCCGAATCTGATCCAGTGCGTCGTGGCGTTTTACGCCGCCCTCAGGATCGGTGCAGTGGTGGTGATGAACAACCCCCTCTACTCCGACCGGGAGCTGGAACACCAGCTCAATGATTCGGAGGCCACGCTGTTGGTCTGCCTGGACCTCCTGGCGCCGAGGATGATCGCCCTCAGGTCCAAGACGAAAGTGAAGAACATCATCGTCACCGGCATCGGGGATTATCTCCCCTTCCCCAAGAGCCTCCTGTTTCCCCTGGTCGCCAAAAAGAAGGGGATGAAGGCGGACGTCCCCCAGGCGGAAAACGTCCTCTTTTTCAAAAAGGTCCTGGCCTCATATCCCCCAACGCCCGTCAGGGTGGACATCGCCTTTGACGACATCGCCCTGTTTCAGTATACCGGCGGCACCACCGGCGTCTCCAAGGGGGTGATGCTCTCTCACGCGAACCTCAGCAAGAACGTCCAGATGCTCAAGGCGTGGTTCCCCACCTTCACCGAGGGCGCCGAAATCGGCATCGCCATGCTCCCGTTTTTCCACGTGTTCGGCCTCACCTGCGTGATGAACTACTGCATCTTCATGGGCTGGGCGGACATCCTCATTCCCCGGCCGGAGCCGGCCGCCATACTGGAGGCGGTCACCAAATTCAGGCCCACCTTCTTTCCGGCGGTGCCCACCATGTACATCGGGCTTCTGGCCCACCCGGACACCAAAAAGAGCGATTTGAAATCGATCAAGGGCTGCTTTTCCGGATCGGCCCCGCTGCCGGTGGAGGTCATCAAGGAGTTTGAATCCATGACCGGGGCGAAGATCGTGGAGGGCTTCGGGCTGACCGAATCGACGCCGGTGACCCACATCAATCCCTTCGGCGGCACAACGAAGATCGGCAGCATCGGCGTCCCGCTGCCTGACACGGATTGTCGCATCGTTGACCTGGACAACGGGAAGACCGATATGAAGCAGGGGAAATCGGGAGAGTTGATCATCAGCGGCCCCCAGGTGATGCAGGGTTATTACAACATGCCCGACGAAACGGCGGAAACCCTCCGGGACGGGTGGCTCTACACCGGCGACGTGGCCACCATGGATGAAGACGGCTATTTCTACATCGTGGACCGGAAAAAGGACATGATCATCGCCGGCGGATACAACATCTATCCCCGGGAGATCGACGAGGTGCTGTACGAGCACCCGAAGGTGCAGGAGGCCTGCGCCGTGGGGGTTCCGGACGAATACCGTGGGGAAACGGTGAAGGTGTTTATCGTACCCAAGCCGGGAGAGACCCTCACCGAGGAGGAGATTCTCACCTACTGCAAGGAGAAGCTGGCGAAATACAAGGTGCCCAAGCTCGTCGAGCTGAGAGACAGCCTCCCAAAAAGCACCGTCGGAAAGGTGCTGAGAAAAGAGCTTCGCGCCCAGGAGATCGAAAAACAGAAAAAAGCATAACACGGCGATCACGCCGCCCAGGCATCGAGCCGTCGATACCCAGTCTTTCCTGTTCACTGATATAAAGGGGGCATTATGGACAGACCGTGGCATGCGTCATATGACGATGGGGTTCCTGCAGACATTGGAGCTGTGGATCACACTGTTGTAGACAACCTTGTCACATCGGCCGGCAATTCCCCCGGAAGGCCGGCCGTATTTTTCAAGGGAAACCGTCTGAGCTATCGAGAGCTGGATGAATACTCCAACTCTCTGGCCAACGCCCTGTCACACCTGGGAGTCACGGTTGGAGATCGAGTGGCGGTGATGCTGCCGAATCTCCCTCAGACCATCATCTCCTATTACGCGATTCTCAAGGCCGGGGCCGCCATGATCGGCCTGAACCCGGAATCATCGACAAGAGAAATATCCCGCATTCTCACCAACTCCCGAGCGGGCGTCATCATCGGCCTGGAGTTCGACTACGAGAGGCTGCTCTCCATCAAGGATCAGACCGGCATCAAGCACCTGATCCTGACCGATATCCGCAGGTTCTATCCCACGAGGCTTCGCTTCTTCAAGGAATACATCGCCAAGACCACAGGCTATTTCAGGAGAATCAGCTACGAGGGCGACGTTCACAACTTCTCCAAGCTGATCGCCCATCATCCGAAATCACGGCCCGAAACGGCGGTTACGCCGGAAGATACGGCGGTCATCCAGTACACCGGCGGTATTACCGGTATCTCCAAGGGGGCGCTTCTGACTCATCGGAACATCGCCACAAACGTCGAGCAGGTGGCGCACTGGTTCGGAAAGGTCCTCACAAAAGACGACCGCATCATCGCCGCCGCTCCCTACAACCACCTCTACGGCATGACCATGGCCCTTGACCTGCCGATTCGGCTGGGAGCGTCCATCGTCGTCATGAATCGCTTCACCCCGAAGAAGTTCGAATACGTCATCACGAAGGATCGGGCGACGTTCTTCCCCGCGATTCCGACCATGTATCGATCCCTCATTCATCACCCGGGCATCGAAAAGCTCGATTTTTCAAGCCTGAGGCTCTCCATGTCCGCGGCGGCCCCCTTGACCGAATCGACCAGGGAATCCTTTCGTCGGATAGCGGGCATTCCGATCATAGAGGGATACGGCCTGGCGGAGGCATCGGGGTTGACTCACATCAACCCGGCGTCCGGCTCCGGAAAGCCGGGAACCATCGGCCTGCCCCTGCCCGGCACGGACGCCCAGGTGGTAAATGTCCTGTCCGGCGAGGGCCCCCTTTCCCCCAACGAGCCGGGGGAGCTGACGATCTCCGGCCCCCAGGTGATGCGCGGATACTGGGCCATGCCGGATGAGACGGCGGACACCATCAAGGACGGCCGTCTCTTCACCGGGGATATCGCCACCATGGATGACAACGGCTACTTCCGGCTGGAAGAGCGCAAGAAAAACATCATCTTCGTGGGCGAAAACCGGGTTTATCACCGGGAGGTGGAGGAGGTTCTCCTGAAGCACCACCTGGTGGTGGACGCGGCGGTGGCAGGGATCCCTGACGAGAGAACAGGAGAAGCGGTCAAGGCGTTCGTGGTGCTGGATGAGGGAAAAATTCTCTCCGGCGAGGACATCATCTCCTATTGTCGGGCGAACCTCTCCCCATTCAAGGCGCCGGTGGAGGTGGAATTCCTTCGGGAGATGGACAAGACCGCCGACGGTAAGGTGATTTTAAAGGACATGGCCGATTGATCGCCCCGGGACGCATCGTCGCCGAGATTGAGGACGGAAAAATAATTCCACACAATAGTATATAAAGACAAAAAAGGGAGGAAACATGAAACGAACAATTTTCATCCTGCTGGCGCTGGTGATCGCCTTTTCGCCTGCGCTGTCGGGTTGTGGTAAAATCTTCGATATGATCACCGGCGGAAGCGGCGATGAGGAAATGACCACCCCCCAAGTCCCCGCCGGTCCCGCCCCGGGAGGTTCCGGTGCGGCCGGGGGTGCCGGCACCGGTGGCGGCCCCGGCGCCGGCCCGGGACAGCCGGGAGGTCCCGCGGTGAGCGGGCCGACACTGCCCCCCGACGCGGTGAGGGCGTCGGTCAACGGCAAGTACACGAACCTCCTGACCACCATTTACGTCCCGGACGACCGGGGCAGCTACGGCGACTTCGATGACTGGGGATACTACAGCGGCACCAGCTACGCCGGATACACCAACCTCCCGGCGGGATACTGGGTTTACGTCTACCCAAACTGGTATATCTGGGGAACCCAGCAGTAAAATCGCTTTCGGTGTAAACATTGAGAAGGGCGTCCGATATCGGACGCCCTTTTTAAATAACATGGGATCCCCCTGAAAAGCGGCCACACCGCCCTCCATTGTGATATACTTACTATCGACGATTACAGGTGTCGTCGATAACTATCTGCTTTTCCATGAAAGGAAACCTGGTATGAGAAAAAGCCTTTTGGGTATCTTATTTATCCTGACGTTTATCCTCTTCGGGTTTCAGGAGTGTGTCCCCCCGGGGATGCCGATCCCCGAGCCGACGCCCTCATCCGGCGTGGAACGGGCCTCGATGAACGGAAAATATTCCGAACTACTGGAGGTGCTTGACATCCCGGGAGACCAGACCACTTACGGCGATTTCTACGAGATGGGATACAAGACCACGAAAACATACAAGGGATATTCAAATCTCCCCGCGGGATATTGGGTCTACGTCTCTCCGAGCTGGTATATCTGGAAAAACCAGAAAGGGGCCGATGACTCCTCCGATACGGATGAATCCCGACCGGATCCGGATTACGACGCCGGCTCCCTTGACGGCGCCTACGAAAAAATCCTCAAGACCCTTTATGTTCCCGAAGACCGGAGTCGATACGGGACGGAGTATGACTGGGGATACCGCACTGTCACCTCCTATCGGGACTATACCGGCATCCCGAAAGGATACTGGGTATACGCTTATCCCTACTGGTACATATGGGAAAAGGAGACCGCTGCGGAAAAACCTGACCTCGACTACACCCTCGGCTCCAATAACGGCGCCTACGAAAACATCCTGAAAACGCTCTACGTACCCGGCGATAAGAGCCGCTATGGAGAGCTGTACGACTGGGGATATCGAACCGCCACAACATACCAGACCTACACGGACCTGCCCAGGGGATACTGGGTATATGCCTTCCCCTACTGGTACATCTGGGGAGATGAAGCCGAAACCTACACCGAGGCGGATAAAAAGATCGCCGCAGTCAACGGGAAGTACACCGACCTGCTAACCGTGCTGACGGTGGAATCGGACCGTTCATCCTACGGATCGTTTTATGACGCCGGCTACAAGACGACAACCTCATACAAGGGCAATGCGAACATCCCCGCCGGGTACTGGGTGTATGTTTTCCCACACTGGTTCATCTGGGGTGAAAAATCCGTTACCTGGACCCAGGAGGAGCAGCGCCGGGCTTCGGTCAACGGGATCTATACAAACCTGCTGAATGTCATCCGGGTGGACGAGGACGAAAACACCTACGGTCGATTCAACGATTTCGGATACAGCGAAAGGAGAACCTACAAGGAATACACCGACCTGGAGCCCGGATACTGGGTATACCTGTCGCCCAACTGGTTTATCTGGAAATCGAAAAAGGGAGACGGGAACACGGAGCCTCCCGAGGAAGACACCACGGATCCGACGACCGCCTACGGAAAATATTACGGTCTGATCCGCCAGATCTTCTCACCTCTCGACGTCATCAACTACGGAGAATACAAGGACCTGGGATACAAGGACTATAAAGAATACGCCGGGGAAACCAATATTCCCCCGGGCTACTGGGTATGGTCCGTTCCCTACTGGTATGTCTACGAGAACGTCCGATAGATAAGACAATATACCCCACGCTCAACGCACAGAATGCCGGAACGATCATTGATTGTTCCGGCATTCCTTTTTCGTCTCACGTTTTAAGTATCTATTTATACCAGTCCTCCTTTGGCTGGTAGGAGGTGGCGAGGTTTGACTTTACCGTGTGCCGCTCCAGGGCAAGGTCCACCAGGCGGGTGAGTAGCTCCGAATAGCCGAGTCCCGTGGCCTCCCACAGCTTCGGATACATGGATATGGAGGTGAAGCCGGGCATGGTGTTGAGCTCGTTGAGGTAGATCTCGTGGGTGTTTCGGGTCACCAGGAAATCCACCCGGGCGAGTCCGGCGCCGTCTATGGCCTTGAAAGACTCCACCGCAAGCGTACGGATGCGCTCAGTGACGTCTTTCGGCAGGTCCGCCGGTATCTTTTCCGCCGATTTCCCATCCACGTATTTCGCGTCGTAATCGTAAAACTCGTTTGAGGGGATGATCTCTCCCGGAATCGACGCCTCGGGCTCGTCGTTTCCCAGCACGGAGACCTCTATCTCCATGGCGTACTCGATCGCCTGTTCCACAAGAACCTTGCGGTCGTACTGCATCGACTGGGGTACGGCATCGGACAGCTCGTTTCGATCGTGGGCCTTGAATATCCCCACGGACGATCCCATGTTGGCGGGCTTGATGAATACCGGGTAGGAGAGCGTCTTCTCGATGTCGGCGATAATCCCGTCCTCATCCTTGTTCCACCGGGACGAGTGAAACCAGATGTACGGCGCCGTGGGCAGCCCCAGGGACAGAAACAGCGCCTTGGAGACCACCTTGTCCATGGCCAGGCTCGACGCCATCACCCCGCACCCCACGTAGGGAACGCCGGCCAGATCCAGGAGCCCCTGGACGGTACCGTCCTCGCCGTAGGGGCCGTGGAGAACGGGAAACACACAGTCGAGCGTCACCTTCTCCCTCCCCTCGTCCCAGGTTAAAAGCCCTCCTTCGTTGTCCGGCAGAAGGATCGCCGGGTGGGCGGGACCGGCGGATGGCTTCCCCTTCAGAAAATCCATCACCCCCTCACCCGCGTACCAGTGCCCCTCCTTGGAGATGCCGATGGGGACGACCTCAAACCGATCCCTGTCCAGGGCCTGTATGATCGATGTGGCCGACACCAGGGACACCTCGTGCTCCCCCGAGCGCCCGCCGAATATGACGCCTGTTTTCTGTCTCTTCACGATATTCCTCTATTGTGTAATATGTCGTATCTTGTAGTATCGACACCGGCTCGCACCACCGGGTTCCACCAAAAACGATCGTGTTCTCTTCTATCACGTCATGTATCGACTGTCAACGGCTCAGGCCCGAGACATAAAAAAACCCCCCGGGCGAAATCCGGGGGGTCGATTGTGCATCTTCTCAACAGGTCTGGGAGCTAAAAACGAACGGTCAGCCCGCCGTAGAACTCCCGACCGGGATGGGGATAGGTGGAGGTGCTTGCCGGAATAACGGAAAACGTCCCCCAGTCGAAATACTCGTAGTTGTACACGCCGTAGTCGGAGAATGTTTCATCGAAGATGTTGTTGACGCCGAAGAATACCTCCAGCTCCATGAAATCGAAGTCATGGGTGTATCCCAGCCGACCGTTCACGACGAAGTAGTCTCCGATGGTCTCATCCTGCCGTGTGAAGTCTCCGTCATAAATGCGATCGTCCATCCAGCGGGCATCGGCGTTGAATGCGATCCCCTTCCAGTCGATCCCCAGGCCGAAGCTCACCGTATGTTCCGGAATCATCGGCAGGCTGCTGAACTCATACCCCTCGTAGCTGGGGGGCGCCGGCCACATCGTGTCGTAAATGGCGTAGTATCCATCGGAATCGATAATCGCCCGCTGCCATGCGTAGGTGACATACAGGCTCAACCAGTCTGTGGGATCCGCGAACAGCCCCACCTCGATGCCGTCGTGCACGGTTTTATCCAGGTTTATGTTGTTCGCCCCGTCGTACACGATCTCGTTCTCATAGTAGGTCCGGAAGTAATCGACCGCCAGGCGGATATCATCGGTGAAGTAGTGTACCAATCCCGCCTCGTAGCTGATGATGATCTCCGGCTTCAGATCCTCGTTGACCGATGGAAGTCCGACACCGAAGTATTCATCCAGAAGCGGCAGCCGATAGCCCCGGGCGAACCGGAAGTAAAGTTTGCTCCCGTCCTCAAAAAAGGGCGTGCCGTCTTTTCCGTACATGAAGGTGATTCCCGCCGTGTAGGCCTGATTGTTGTAGTACTCGTCCGATTCGGTCACCGCCCCGGTATTGAGGTTATGCATGGAGAAGTGGTTTTCCGCGTGCTCATAGCGATACCCGAAGCTCAACACGACCATGTCATACAGGGTCAACTCATCGGTCACGTAGAGCGAACGGGTCGTCCGATCCAGGTCGTCGTCCACCCATGTGGCCATAGTCGGCCAGTAGAGATAGTAATCCCAGTCATACACCCGATACTCGCCGCCCACCGTTACCCGGTTGTCCACCGGGCCCAGGGTGAGATCCCAGATGTATTTCCCGGAGATGTTGTGCTCGATGCTGTCGTTTCTCGATTTGTTATCGAAGATACCGTCCCGATCGAACGCATCCCACCACCAGTATCCGTCCCGGTAGGAATAATCGAATGCCAGCATACCGAATCGATCGAAATCGAAATCGACGCCGGTGGTGACGTAGAACCGTTCCCCTGCCCCCCGGTCATGATCGTGGGAGGAGTAATCCCGCCCGTAGAGATCCTCGTCGGCTTCGGTGAGAGCCCCGGGAAGTCCGAAAGAATCGGACACGTAGCCCGCATCCAGGCTCAGGGAGAAGATGTCGGTGGGAGTAAAGCCGGCGGAGCCGATGAAGCTCAGCTCCTCGAAATCGGTGTTCCGACGCCACCCTTCGATGCCGGAGTACGAGCCGGAGAAGAAAACATTGAAGAGGTCCGTGGAGTAGCCGGTAGTGGCCGATTCCTCGAATCTCCCGTAGGATCCCACGAGGGTTTCAAGCACGACGAAGGGGACATCGTATCCCTTTTTCGTGATGATGTTGATGACACCCGCCGTGGCGTTGTCCCCCCAGTAGGCCGTTCCCGTTCCCTTCACGATCTCGATTCTCTCGACGGCCTCCAGGGGCACCAGGGACCAGTCCCCGGTGGCCAGGGTCGGCTCGGTGACCCGGACGCCGTTGATCATCAACAGCGTATCCGTGCCAGAGGTCGATCCCCGCATGCTCACGTCCAGGAACTTGTTATTGCCCATGAGGCTGGTGACGTTGATGCCCGCCTCCCGCCTCAGCACATCCGGCACCGTCTTGGCCCCGGATTTTGCGATGGTCTCGGCGTCGATGACGATCACCGATGCCGGGATCCTTTGCGGATCGGTTTCGCTCCTGGTATAGATCACCTTGATCTCCGGGACCAGGAGCTCGTCGTCCTCGTCCTGAGCCGGGGCGACGCCGACCACACACACAAGCAGCATACATGCCGCAGTAAGAAAAACAAACCAGCGTTTCATGAGAACCTCCTTTCACCCTCGAAAAGGCTGGTTGATAACATGCTCGAAAATCGGTCTACTGGCTTGTGGGCGTCCTACTGGCCGTGCCTTCCCGCGGGCGAAAGATATCGGAGCTGTTGTATCTCACGAATCTTCATCGCCTGTCTCTCGCGTACGCAGTGGCGTTAGATACGGCGGTCGTTCCCACTCACAGGTGCGGGGCAGCGACGGATTTTCACCGTCTTCCCGTCATCTTCGAGCGCCTAAAATTACACCTCTCTATCTGTATCCAAAAGGGTCACCCGGGGTCGGTCGTATACCGGATTCGTATCGACCAGCACCCTGGTGTGATAGACCTCTTCTATTGTGTCTTTTCGGATCACCTCGTCCGGCGTTCCGTCGGCGAAGACCCGGCCATCGGACATCAGTATCACCCGGTCGAAGAAGGTCGACGCCAGGTTGATGTCGTGGGTCACGGAGACGACGGTCTTCTGATATTCCCGGTGAAGCCTTCTGAGCAGGCCGGAGACGGCCACCTGGTGTCCGATGTCCAGATAGGCCGTCGGCTCATCGAGAAGCAGCAGTTGTGTATCCTGAGCCAGGGCTCGGGCGATGAGGGCCCGCTGTCGCTCGCCGCCGGAAAGCTCCATCAGCAGCCGATCCGAAAGCCCCACGAGGTCCGTCACCTCCATGGCCCACCGGACCCGCTCGTAGTCCCCCTTCTTCTCCAGGGCGAAGCCGGAAAGATAGGGTGCACGCCCCATGAGGACCACGTCCCGGACGCTGAAGGGGAAATTGCCGCCTCCGTCCTGGGAGACCAGGGCGATTCTCTTCGATACCTCCCGCCGGGAGAACTCCGAGATATCCCGTCCCGAAAGGAGCACACTTCCTTCCTGGGGGGTGAGTATCCCGGAGAGGATCTTCAACAGCGTGCTCTTCCCGGACCCGTTCGGGCCGATGACGGCCACGGCCTCCCCGCCGCCGATGGAGACGTCGATATCTCGAATGACCCAATCGTCCCGGTATCGAAACCGGAGGTCCTGTGCCTCGATCTTCACAGGTCCCTCCGAAGGAGATAGATGAAGAACGGGGCCCCCAAGAGAGCCGTCAGGACACCCACAGGAAGCTCAATCTCGGTAATGACCGTTCGGGCGGCGGTATCGGCGATGACCAGAAACATCCCGCCGAAGAGCACCGCCGAGGGGATGAGCGCCCGGTGATCCGCCCCCAGGATCATCCGGATCATGTGGGGAATAACCAGACCTACGAAACCGACCACCCCGGCGGCCGAGACCACTACCGCCGCCATGGCGGAGGCCGCCACGAAGAGCACCATCTTGGTCTTCTGCACCTCCACCCCCAAAGACGCCGCCGACTCATCCCCGCCCAGAAGCAGGTTCATGTTCCGGGCATGGTAAAGGACGATGATTCCCACAACGACGAACACCCCCCCCACCGCCAGGGCATCCTCCATGGAGGAGAGGGAGAGGTTTCCCATCATCCAGAGTAAAATCTCTCGTATCTCTTCGTTTCGGGCGATGGAGATGAAGAACATGATCGCCGCGGAGAAAAAGGCGTTGACGATCACGCCGGTCAAAAGCATCGTGTGGGGATAGAGCCGCTCCTTGATGCGGGCGATGCGAAAGACAATGACCACAGTAGTCATAGCCCCGACGAAGGCGAACAGCTCCGAGGCCCAGAGCACATCTTCCAACCCCAACAGCATCGACGCCACCACCCCCACCGCCGCGCCGCTGGAAACCCCCAGGATGAAGGGGTCCGCCAGGGGATTTCTGAGCAGCGCCTGGAAGACGACTCCGGAAAGGGCCAGGCCGCCTCCCACCAAAAGCCCCACGATGATCCGGGGAAGCCTCAGCTCCCGGACGATGGCGAGAACTTCGGGAGAGACGGCATCGGGGTGAAAGATCGCCAGTGCCGTCTCCCGGATCGGGATGTGGGCCGCCCCCATCCCCGCCGCCGCCAGGGACGTGATCACCACGGCGAGGGAGAGGATCGGCAGTGTGACGGCGAGCTTACGTCCCGGGTTCATCGTCGGTTTCCTCTTTAAAGGCGTCCGGGTGAAGAACAGCGGCCAGCGCCCGAAGGCCCAGAACAATCCGGGGACCGGGACGGGTCACCAGGTCCGCCTCGATTACGTGGATCCTCCCGGTTTTCACCGCGGGTATGGTCGAATAGGCGGTAAAGAAGGCGAGGGCCCGATCGGTGTCGGACTCAAAGGACATGGAGGGGATGACGATCACCTCCGGGGCGGAGACGATCACCGTCTCCATGGAAAACCTCGGATAGCGAACCATCCGTGAACCGGAGACGTTCACGCCCCCGGCCCGCTCGATGAGCTCGTGGGCGAAGGTCTCGGTACCGACGGTGATCAACGGCTCCACGTCAAGGGCCATCAGCACCGATACCGGCTGGAGATCCGCCACCCGCAGCTCTACGTCGTACATGACGTCCTGCATCTCGTCGGCAATTGCTCTCGCGGCGTCATCCTCACCCACAAGGCTTCCGATCTCGATGACCGTATCGACCACGGCATCGACCCCCTTCGGGTTGATCACATATACCGGGATGCCGATTTGCTCGAGGAACTCCAGGGCCTCCCTCTTGTCTCCGTCGGCGGTGGCGATAACCAGGTCCGGCTCCAGGGCCACGATGGCTTCCAGGTTCGGCGAGATGTAAGTCCCCACCACCGGAATGGACGCCGCCTCCGCCGGGTAGTCCGAAAAGACGGTCACCCCCACGACCCGATCCCCTGCGCCCACGGCGAAGAGGATCTCAGTGATGTTCGGGGCCAGGGAGACGATACTCGAAGGATTCTCCGGCACCGTCACCTCTCTCCCCACCTGGTCGGTGAGGTGTCTCACCTCCCCGGCTCGGCCCGGAGCGGCTGTGAGAATCGCCAGGGCGAGCACGACCATCGCCGGGATGAGTCGCCTGCATATATGTTTTTTTCCGTACAAAAAAACCCCGCCCTTTCCGGGGCGGGGAGTATTCCAGTGTCGGTAGAGCATATACCTGCGTGGAAGACCGCCCTCCCCCTCGGAAGGCCGTGTCGATCTTTCAGGCGCATGCAGGTTCCTGGCTTTGGGCATCGGGACACCCCCATGCCCGCTCACAGTTGCGGGGCAGCGACGGAATACAATCCGGCATCGGCGCGCGCGCCGCCGGTCTTCACCGTCTTCCCTGCCGCCTCCCGGTCGCCGGGAGGCTTAAAACGCCTTGTTTTCGTTCATCTTATCGAGAGAGAGGAGATATGACTCGGCCCCTCCCGAGATGTGCATGCTATTATATGCCCTGGCGTGCCGTTGTCAACGATATTCGTATGGAAAATGTGATAGATGAGGCATCTGAATCGTCGCAATCATCAGAAATCGTACGCCTCGTTGCTCGGGTCGAAATCATATTCATCCAGGCCGACGTTCGTTTGAATATCCACATACCGGTACGACTCCAGAAGCTCGCCGTTTTCGTCGTAGGAGATGAAGCCGGCGGGGAGCTTCGTATCCCGGTAGATGTAGACCTCGGAAAGGGCGGCGTAGCTGCTTTTGTGCATGCAGATGAGATGACACTCCTCCCTGTTGAATGTGACCGAGTCGGTGTACTCCACCCACACGGTCGACGCCGGGTTCTGGAGGTCCACCTCCAGGGTGGTCAGGACCAGGCTTATATTCGGGCCGATCCCCACCTCGGGGACTGTGTGGCGGTTTTTCTTGAGGGCCATATCCGAATCGGTTGCGATGTCGAGAGTCATCATGCCCATGGCTCCGCCGGGGCTGACGGTCATCAGGTCGTCGTTTCTGCCCTGAACGTAAATCAGCTCCTGGCCTTTTTGTTCTCCCTGTTCGAATCGCATATAGATATACTGGGGGGCCATCCACTTCATGAAGATTTTCTCCTCGGGAAAGAGCCTCCCGTTGACGCGCTCGTGCTTGTAAAATATCGCCTGGTAGTCGTGGATGGTGTCGATGATCTCCAGGGATTCCCTTATGAGAGAAAGGGACGTCTCCAGGTCGTCGCCGGATGTCTGCGCCAGGGCGATCCTGGCCGCGCCGCCGGGAAACAGGAGAATTGCGAGGGTGACTACACCGAGGAAGCCGAGGAAAAATCGTTTCATATCACCGAGCCTTTCGTGCATGGAGTATCCGATGGGGAATATCTCTCCTGAGACATTCTTTATATTGTACATCCGAACCGGTACGGGTACAACACCTTTCCCCCGGATAGTAACATGCATCTAAAAATCCCCCGGCGTCCGGGGAGACGCACTGTGGGGGATATGGACACATGCTGGTCGATGCGATCAAGGTCATGCCGCCGGGATGTTGATCCTCGGATGCAACCGGAGTCATCGCGACGACCGAGAGACCTCACGCGATATACAATATCCGATATTCCATCCAACCCTCTCCGCTTCACGGTCCTGCCTCCCGGAAAGGCCTCAATCTCCTTTCACGCCCGTGATCTCCCGTCCGAAATACGTCTCGTGTCTGCTGGCGAAGGAATACCCGTCATTCCGGGATCCCAGCTGGGCGTAGGACACATGGATCTTGCCGTCCAGGTCGAGCTGGGTGTTCATGATAAGTCCGCGCTCGTCATAGCCCACCACGAGTACGAAATGGTCCACGTACCACCGTGGGTGCTCGTCCGGATAGATCTTTGTACCCACGAGCACGGGATGCCCGCGCCGGAGACCTTCTCGAATCCACTCAAAAAACAGACCCAGGTCGGACACCTCGTCGTTCCAAACCATATATGTAACGCCCAGTGAATCCATGGCCTGGTCGATGTTCTCCTCGATCAAGCCCGGAGTACGATCCACCGCCGCCTCGTTGATCTCCCTCTGGGTGATGTCCACCCCGTAATACGCGATGGCCATCTCCAGGCACGCCTCCCCGCACCACCCCTCGCCGTTGTCATCCCGCTGTGGGTCCCAGTAGGTATCGGGGATGTCGAGCAGCACCGCATCCCCGGCCGCGACCGGGCAGGCAAAAACAAGGAACAGAATACACGCCGCCCACAGCACCCGAAGACCTGTCCGCACATTCATGGCACGTTCCTTTCCGGTTGAAATATGTATACTAAATAAGATATCAAGAGATCCACTTCATCTCGATCCCTGCCTCGGAAAAGGGCCTCCCGTCGATGCACCCCCGCCCCTGAAACACCGCCCAGGGCGGGGAGACTCCCTTTCGTTAAAAATTATAGGTGTCGTTGTCGGGATCGAAGTCATAATCGGTCAGGCCGATATTGACATGGTAGTCCCGGTAGCGGTAAGACTCGATGAGATCTCCGGCCTCGTTGTAGGATATGAAGGCGGCGGGGAGCAGGGTGTCCCGGTACAGGTAAATCTCGGTCAGGTACGCATAGCTGCTTTCATGCACCCGAATCAGACTGCATGGCTTTTCCTGGAAGAGGACGCGGTCGTGATACTCCACCCGGATAGGGGACGAAGGATCTCCCGCGTCCGTGGTGATGATTGTGATAATCCGCTCCAGTGTCGGCGTGATGCCCGCCTCGGTGATGATATGGCGGTTGTTCCTGGTGACGATGCCGCTGTCCGGGGCGATCTTCATCGTCATCCCGCCGAGGATCCTTCCGGGGCTGACGACCATCTTGTCCTCATTTTCCCCCTTCACATAGATGATCTCCTGGCCCGCCTCCTTTCCATCCTCCACCCGGATATACACGCTGAAAGGTCGCTTCCACTTGAAGGTCATCCGCTCCTCATCCTTTAGCATCCCGCCGACCCGCTCCCGCTTATAGAGCGTAACCTGGTAGTCCATAAGCCCCCGGGCGATCTCCAGTGAATTTTCCAGAAGGGAAACTGCGGCCGTCGTCTCATCCGTGGCGGAGAGGTCGCCGGTCCCGCCGGTATTCGTATCGGCGTAGGCCGGAAACGCCAGGGAGAGCAGAATCGCCAGAACAGCCGAAATCTTCTTCATAATAGAGAAAGCTTCTTTTGTATGAAACGAAGGACGCTCATATACTGCGACGTCTGTCGTGACATGATACAATAGCATATCGGTTTTGTCCCTTCTTGACCACGATTTCTTTGTATAATATTTAGATAGTGTAAGAAATATTTGTTTTTTTGATAAAACGTCGCAGTGTTTTTACGATAAAACGGTTAATATACCCAATGATGTAACACCGATACACGGGATTTTCGGCACAGCGACACGAAACGAACAGACTCACGGCACATGACCAACATCGACCTGGACCAGAAGCTTATGAGCGCGGCGGCGGAGGGGGACACGGAATCCTTCGGCGAGCTGGTGCGCCGTCACCAGGGGGCTGTCATCAACTATTTCTATCGGTACACCCAAAACATCGACACCGCCCGGGAGCTGAGCCAGGAGGTGTTCCTGCGCCTCTACAAGGCAAGACAGCGCTATCACCCCACGGCGAAATTCACCACCTACCTCTTCCGCGTGGCCCACAATCTGGCGATCAACAAGGTCATCGCAAAAAAACGCCCCGTAGAGGTGCCGACGGAGACCGACGACCCGGACACCATGGACCCGGTCATCACATCGGAGAACGACACCCCGGAGGAGGCGGCTCTGGCCTCGGAGGAATCACGATTCATCGAGGATTCGCTCCAGGCGCTCACGGAGCGGGAGCGCTCGGTACTGATAATGAAATACACCCTCGATATGAGCTACGCCGAGATAGCCGATGCCACGGGGGACAGCAAATCCGCGGTGGACTCCCTTCTCATGCGGGCGAAGCGGAAACTGAAGCGGGAGCTGGAAAAACGGGGCGTCTCTCCTTGGTGAGAAAAATGATGAAACGGAACGAAGGATTTATATCATGAGCCGGTTTATATACTTACACAAAGCCAACGGGAAAAAAAGACGATGGGAACGGATCGAAAAATGACTCTCTCGATGAAAACAATACACAGACGGATCGAAAAGCTTTTATCCGCGTATATCTTCGGAGAGCTGAGCGAAAAGAAATCCGCGCAGGTGAAACAACACCTGGCACAGTGCGACGACTGCGCCCGTGCCCTGAAGCGCGAGGAGGCGCTGCATCGCTCTCTGGCCGGTACCCTGGCACATCGCACCATCGATCCCTCGCATGACATCGCCGGCGCGGTTCTGGCAAAGATCAGGGAACAGGAAAGCCGGGAGTCGGTCGCCGATCGCATCTCGAAGACCTTCGATATGCGATTTCGACCCGCCGCGGCCTACGCCCTGGCCGCATCCATCGGCCTCGCCGTTGGGATCCTGCCGCTGTTTACCTTTTTTTCGCCTGCCGCCTCCGTTGCGGAGACTCAGGCCGATCCCCTGGCGGTCGAATACCTGCTGGACGGGCCACCCCAGTCTTTAACGTCGTTTTACCTCGACGGGGAGATGAGCAATGAATAGAAACACGTTGATTATCCTGCTGATCCTTTCCGTCGCCCTCAACCTGGGATTCGCCGCGACCATCGCCGTCAGGCACGTCACCGCAACACGAGCGCCGGTGATACCGGGTACGACCGGTTTTCACTCCTGGCTTGCCGACGACATGCTGGACGACACCCAGCGGGAGGCCATCGACGACATCATGACCGAACACCAAGATCGGATGGACGGCATCAGAACCGAGCTCTCCATGAAGCGCTCCGAGCTGATGGAGCTGATGCGCACGGACGAGCCGGACCCCGATGCCGTGGAGGCGAAGATCGGAGAGATCGCCGAGCTCCAGGGTGAGCTGGAACAGATAATCGCAGAACAGATGATGGAGGTGTACTCCGTCCTGACTCCGGAGCAGGTCGAGAGATTCACCTCCCACATGGAAGAGCGACTCTGTCCCGGCGGCAGCGATGGACACGGCGGTGGACGGGGACGGTGGGACGGCGGAGAAGACACCGATGATGAATATCGGGGCACGGGAAAGGGAATGGGCAAGGGAAAGGGATGGAGAAATCAGGACAAGGGCAATGGACCGGGAAACGGCGGCGGATTCTGTCCCTGAAAAACAAAAAACCATTGCGGAAGATCGTGAATCGATCGAACAAACAAAGGAGCATACCATGAAGCGAATAGCAATAGTCACCATAGTCACGGCGCTGGTACTGACGGCGGGGATGGCCCTGGCGGCGGACCCCACGGACACAACGAGCCCCGTCTATGCACCCTGGTGTTGGAGAAACGACATCACCATGACCGACGATCAGAATGACAGGCTCGCGGACATCCAGGAGAAGTACTGGACCAAGTCCGAGGCCATCATGGAAAAGATCGACGACAGGCAGGCCCAGCTTGATGAAATCTACCGGGGCGACACCCCGGACTACACCAAGGCCGACGCCCTGGAGGACGAGATATACGACCTGAACCGCGAGCTCATCGAGCTCAGGCGGGACTACCGGGACGAGGCACGAGGCATGCTGACCGATGACCAGCTCTCCGAATATCCCTACGCCTTCTATGGAGGCGGATACGGAAAGGGGTACGGAATGGGCTCCGGCATGGGATACGGCATGGGCGCCGGCAGGGGCTCCGGCGGCTATGGCAGCGGCTACAGCAGGGGATGCTGGCGCTAGTAACACACACCAAAGCGGGCGCCGATAAACGACACATACCGGCGCCGGACAACGAGGGGGATGCAGATTCTGCATCCCCCCGTCCATTTATATATGTGAGGATGAAGGGAACCCTACCGAAAGTCGCTGGCCCCCACCACCACCTCCCACCCCACGAACCGCTCCCACAGCGCTCGATCGATCGCCCCCTCTCCGAATATCGTCCGCTCATATCTCCCGTATATCGAATCGCCGTCGTCTCTGAGGATCGTCAGATCGTCGGGGGTGAAAGTGAATGTACCGTCCGTCGATGAGATCAGCCCCCCCGCCTCGTCGTAGAGCCTGATCGCATAGACGGTATCGATGGCGAGACGCTCGTGGGGCATGCTGAAATCATTGGTCCACGCCCGAAACATCCAGGCGTAGTAGACCGTGTCGTCCGATACGTACGTCTCGGTGATGTCGATATCGCCGACGTGTATTTTGACATGCACCTCCTCGGTGCGGGCCGATCCCCAGGGCGCCAGCATCATCGCCGCAAGAATCGCCGTAAAAACAATGCGTCGTATCATATTTCCCCGCCTTTGTGATATAAAATCATCTCCATGACCGATGACATACCGCCCGCTCACCACGATTATCCCATTGTATCATGAAAAAACGCCGCTTGAGAGACCCGAAATGAAACTTCGATCACGATAAAACCCTTGACAACATCCGGTTCATGTTTGATACAATATTCAAGAACAAACACATTTTCCTTTTTTTTGGAGAACCGCATGAAACGTAATTTTTTGATAGCTATTCTCATGGCATGTGTCCTGGCAATATCCGCGGGTGTCGTCATCGCCCAGGATCCCGAGCCGGCCCCCCTCCCGGTGGATCCATCGGTCGTGGATTTCACCGGCGTGTGGAGCTACACCGTCACCCCCATGGGCGTGACCGGCATGTGTCCCCCGGGGGTGCCCGGGTCCGGAGAGCTCTCCATCGCGGTGTCGGGTGACGAGGTCACCCTGACGTTCCTCTCGGGCAGGACCTGCTCCCCCGCATCGATGTGCACCTTCACCGGACGGGTGGAGGAAGGACAGATAATGGTCTCCAACACCGACGTCGTGGACGACGAGGGAGGCGAGGCCACCAACGCCATCGCTCTGTTTTTCTCGTCTGACAGCAACGGATGGGGCAGGGGAAGCTCCCGGTATCTCCACCCTTCTGGGTTCGAGTGCGTCTGGGAGGAGAACATCACCATCAGCCGATAACCGCTTAATGTCGAAACACACGAACAGGGGTAATCGGGGCGGCCGCCCCGATTCCCTCTATCTCATTTTTTCCCCGATTATTTCTTCGCCTCGTATTCCTCAGCCAGCTTGATGTAGTCCATCAGCCGATCCGGCGCCGCCGCCAGGGTCCCGTCCACGATGGTCACCATCGGGATCACCCCGGGCTCCAACGCCTGCATGGTGAAGGGGAGATACCCGTCCTCATGGACGCCCGTGCTCCCCCGGCAGGGGGACGGCGCCGAAAGGTGCGGCGCCGCCAGGGCGTACTTCGCGTAGATATCCACCCAGTTGGCGGGTCCGTCCATCTGAAACAGCGGCGTGATGGCCAAGAGTGCATCATACCAGCGCTCACCGGCGATCAGCAGGTCCGGGTATGCAGTTTTCAGCTCGCCCTTGATGGCCCGATACCCCTCAAAGACGTCGTAATAGGGATCGTTGGTCCAGGTAAAGTGGGTGTCCAGAAATACGGCTTTAAATCCATACTGATCGATGAGGTCGGACAGTGACTCCACCAGCTTGTCCTTCCAGGCCGGGGCGCCGGGGTTGAGCCATATCTGCCAGCCCGGGTCATAGGCCCGGTCGCCGCTCCAGTCCGGCTTGTTGCCCAGAAACCGGGTGCCCGACGCATCGTGGAGCCGCGAGATGGGGCCGTAGTCCGGGAAGTCCGGGTGCTCGCTGTTTGTGCAGTTGGCCCCGAACATCGGCATCAGGTTGACGCCCAGCTCGTGGGCGCCGTCGACCAGCCGCTTGAAGCCGTCCGTCCCGCCCAGGCGCGGATCGGGTCGGTAATCCCCGTACTGCCAGTAGTAGCGGCCCTCCCATCCCGGGAGATAGGCGAGGATCTTTTTCCCCTCCATCCGCTCCGCGAACCAGGTGAGGGTCTGGAGCATCTCCTTGTATGTGTTGAAGACGTAGCCGGAAAAATGCATCCCGTGAATGGATACGATGAGGCTCACCTCCCGAAACCAACCCGGCACATCCTCCCTGGCGCCGAAGGACTCGAACCCGTACGTGTCGGCGGCCCAGGCCAGGTATGACTCCGCGACGCTCCGGGGGTCTTTTGTCTTTCCCATCTCCCAGGCGGGGGTGACGATGATCTCCCCGAATCCGGTAGCCGGGGCCTCGTAGATCAGCTCCACGTCCAGAAGCTGCGGATCGTCCTGGCGGTGAAAGAATCCGAACCGCCGGGCCGTCACCCGTTCGTCCTTGGAGAGAAAATAGGTGTATTCCGAGCCGCTCTTCAACGCGACCAGGGGCATGCGCAGCATGAAGGCGTGCCAGTGGGGATATTCGTAGACCATGCCCCCTTCGAGGATCGGCATGTCCAGGGCGTAGTCGCTGGTGACGGCCTCCCCCTTCCGGCCCGGCAGGATCACCTTGACCGATCGAAGCTTCTCCTGGTGCGCCGCCTCAACCTTGAACCGGAGCCCGTCATCGGTCTTCTCCACCAGGAGCATCGCCCCGCCGTCGCACTTTTCCCGCCCCCCTGCCCAGGTCAGCCCCCGGGCGGTCACCATCGCCCTGTCGCCCTCGATTTTGACCTCGGTCCTCTCCGGGTCCAGGCCGAAGACATTCTCCATGGTGAATATCTCCAGGGAGAACTCCTCGTCGAAGATGGAAAAAACCGGATTTTTCGGATCGTAACTCAATCGCTGCATACTGCTACCTCATCAAAGCACTATCATGTATTATTCAAACTCATTGGTTCCGTCATAGGGGGTTGTGAGAAACTTCTTTAAAAGCTCCAGCCCCACCCCCGGAATGTCTTCGTCGATCACCCGGCCGTAATATTTAACGGCGGCCTCCCGGTCCCCCCGGATGTCCGCAATCATCCCAAGTCTGGCCAGGGCCAGGGCCCGGACCCACTCGTAATTCACATCCGTCACCGTCAGGGCCTCCTCAAACGCCGCCACCGCCCGATCGTACTCACCCCTGTCCATGTATATCTTTCCCACCAGGTGATAATACCGAGGGACGATGGCGTCGTCGAAATAGGGAAGCCCCCGATCGATGCCGTCTCTCAGCTCGGCGGCAACCTCCAGGGCGCCGTCAGGGTCCCCGGCCATGGAGAGGGCGTAGGAATAGGGGAAATAGATCTCCGGGTTGTTCGGATATAATTCGACAAGGGCTTCCCCGTGGGGAATCGCCCGGTTAAAGTCGTGCTCCATGTTCACCAACACGAAAAGAAGCGACATCTTCGCGCTCGCGGCGGTATAGACGCCGTCGGCCGCCGCCCGGGAGATCAACGCAAGCCCCTCGTCTTTGTCCCCCCGCATCTGAAGCAGGGACAGCAGCGACCTCGCCACGTCCGGCATGGTCGCGAGACCATAGAGCAACAACCCCCGGGCGTAGAGGACGTCCGGATCGTCCGGGGTGAGGGCGTATGCACGGTCGATGTGTCCCGCGGCCTTCAGCGCCGCCTCCGCCGCCGGGAGATATTTTTTCTGGGCCTGGTAGAGCTGGGCCAGGAGGGAAAAGCCCGTGGCCATGAGCAGCTCCCCCCTCCCCCGGTCGTCGTCCTCCCAGGAATAAACCGCCGCCAGTTCCGTTCCGGTTATCAGGAGCTCTCCTACCTCTTTTTCATCCGGCCGGGGAACGCCGTCCTCATCCTCCCGGGGGGGCATGGAGAGATACGCCATCGCCTTGTAGATGTAGGGTGCCGGGTTGTCCGGCTCGCGGTCGATGATCCGATCGAATATCTCTTCTCCGCCCCGGATGTCGCAGTTATGTATCAGATCCATCCCGGCAAGGAGCTCCTTTTGAAGCAGGTCCTCCTCCCCCCGGACATCGTCTGTCCCGTTGAGAGAGAAAACCAGACACAACGCCCCGAGGACGACGATCCTTTGTATGAACACCCTCCCGGTCGTCACCCCGTCACTCCCCCCGCCAAAATGAGGGCAACCGCCAGATACCTGCATCCGTAGATCACTTTGAGGATCATCGCGTGCGCCAGTCCTCGATGAACATACAGGTAGCCCAGGGCCAGGTTTCCGGCGAACGAGAGGGACAGGTGGGCGATCATGATGTAGTTGACGCCCAGGGACATGCCGAGAAACTGAAAATACCTCAGCGACATCAGAGCCGCCAGCGCCGCCGTTAAAATCACGCCCGCGCCCCGATGCCGAAGTAGACCCACTGCCAGCGTCAGTATCCCCAGCCTCAGGATGATCTCGTCGGCCAGTGCCCCCTTCAGCGGTAGGGATACCAGCATCAGGGGCGATGTCGGGTACGATCCGGGAGAAACGGAGTAGAAATATCGGTCGAAGAGCACGAACGATACCGCCGCCAGCGTCAGACCGCCGAGAACCAGGAGCGGCAGATCGCGGACGACCTGTTTGGTCAGGCCCAGTCCCGGCAGGCGATATCGGGGGGCGAAGGAGAGGCCCACGAGCGACGAGAGAAAAAGAAGCAGAGCAAGCAGCAGCAGGTCCGTGACGAAGACGTTGGATGCGGTTTCCAACCCCAGCATCCCCCGCACGACCGCCGTTTCCAAGAGATATTGGAGGTAGGGGACCGTCGCCGCCAGTGCGAGGAGCGTCAGGCACATCGCCAGGGGCACGACCACCTCCGGATTCGCACCCCGGGTCATCCCCTCGAGGGCGCGGCCGAGAATGCTCGGTGTGCCCTTGTCTCTTCTTTCTGATTCCGTCGTTTCTTCCGTTCGTGTCACGGCTCGGTATCCTTCGATGTCTGCGAATGAGAATATCAGAAAGACTCTATCCGGTCAAGACGGGTTCAACCCAGGGGGAAGACATATCGGGACAAGGCTTCGGTGGATCGACGGGCGGGATCGCCAGACACTCAGGAGATGATCTTCCGATACCGGGCGTAGAGGCCGGAGGTATCGATACCGTAATCGAGAATATCCCAGGGAAATGTCTCATGCTCGTCCCGCTCCCGGAGCACGTAAAAATCAGGATTCACCGGAGTTTTCCTCATGGCGGCGTTCCAGTTTTCATCGGCATCGAGGGCCGCCTCCAGGATATCCGCCACCCGCCGGTCCGCCCTGGCGAGAAGGCACTGGAGGTACGACCACTTGGGCGGCTCGTATATCACCGTGACGCCCCCGATCTTCTCAAGTCTTTTCGAGAGAGTGCGGATCCGGGTCATCAGCTCCTTCGGCTCGGTCATGGCCATCCACATCAGCGGCGTGTGGGGCTTGGGCACCAGCGGATTTATCGACGCGGTGATCCGTCCCACCTTTTTTGTGCCCGCGGTCGTCGTTCGGACCCGGTGCTGTATTTTTTTCACCAGGTCCACGATGCCGTCTCGATCGTCCTGAGTCTCCCCCGGAACGCCGATGAGAAAATAAAGCCGGAACTGCATGATGCCCACGTCCACCGCCCGGACCACAAGCTCCATGATCTCCTTGTCCCGAATCGCTTTGCCGAGCTTTCGCCTGAGGTGCTCCGTCCCGGTCTCCGGGGCCAGGGTGATGGTCTTGACCCCCAGCTTTGCCAGAAGACGGATGCCGTCGTCGTCCAGGGTCTCGGTGCGGATGGAGGGAAGGCCCAGGTCCGCCCCCGTCCCCTCGATGTGGCGAAGTATGGAAATAAAATCTGGATGGGACGCCACGGCCGGACCCAGGAGCCCCACCCGTCCGGCGATTGTCGCCCCCCGCTGTATATCCTCGATGATGTCCTCGGCGGGGCGGTGTCGAACCTTTCCGTAGACGGTTTTCGTACCGCAGAAGGCGCACGAATAGGGGCACCCCCTCCCCATCTCCACGAGCAGCATATCGGAAAACTCGGTGGCGTCGGTCACCAGGGGGGAGCAGAACGGGGCGGCGTTGAATTCATCCAGCCGCCGGACAGGCACCCGGTTCGGGCGGCCCCTCAGGTTTTCGATGGCCTCGACGACGCCTGAGGCGTCATACGAAACGGCGAAGTGAGACGGCACGTAGACGCCGGAGATCTCCGCCAGCTCCTCCAGGGTCTCCTCCCGGGACAGCCCCCCTCGTTTTGCGGCCGCGAGTGTCTCCGTGAGCTCATCGGTCAGCCCCTCACCCTCTCCCAGGGCGAAAAAATCTATAAAAGGAGAGAGGGCCTCGGGATTGATCATCATCGCCACGCCCCCGGCCCCCACCAGGGGATGGCCTTCGGTGCGGTCGGACGAGCGTATGGGAATGCTCGAAAGGCGCAGGATTTTCAGTACGTTGATATAGTCGTTTTCAAAGGAGATGGAAAAGAGGATGGCGTCGATTGACCTGAGGTCCCTCTGAGATTCAATGGTGCGGATCGGATTCCCGGAGGTTTTGAGGGAGCGCTCGTCCTTCGGGTCCGGCAGCGTGGCCCGCTCCACATTCACATCGTAACGCTCGGCCAGCAGCCGATAGACCGACAGGAACCCGAGATTGCTCATGGCGACGTGATAGCGGTTCGGATAGACAAGGGCGATCCGGTAGCCGCCGCCACTGCCGGTTGTGAGGATCGACCGCTCGCCGCCGGCGATGTCTCTCAAATGCTGTTCGTATGAACCGCTCACGGTTTTCGGTACCGATGTATCGGCCCCTTCCTGGAATCATGCGGCGTGCCGTCATTCATTACGCTCTCAATCGGCCTTTTTTCTCATAAATGTCGGGATGTCGTATTCCGAATCCAGGTCGTCCCCCGTCGGGACGCTCCGGCGGCTCGCGCCGACCCGGTCGACGGCCAGCTGCTCCCGCTCCTTTCGGATGAAGGTGGGGGTATCCAGGTCCGGGCGTGACGACGCCGCCGCCGGGACCACGTGCAGGTAATCATCGGACCTGATATCGCTCCTCGTCTGGAATCCGGTGGCGATGACGGTCACCATCATGCGGTCTTTCATCTTTTTATCGATGACCGATCCGAAGATGATGTGGGAATCCTGGTGGGCCTCACCCTGGATGTAGGACATGGCGCCCTCCACATCCTCCATCGTCATGCTCTCGCCCCCGGTGAGATTCACCAGCACCCCGGTGGCGCCGCAGATGGAGACGTCCTCGAGGAGAGGACTGGTGACGGCCCTTTTTGCCGCCTCGATGCCCTTGTTCTTCCCCTCGGCCTCACCGGTCCCCATGAAGGCCATGCCGGTCTCCTCCATGATGGTCCTGACGTCGGAGAAATCGAGATTTATCAATCCCCGAACGGTGATCAGCTCGGCGATGCCCCGAACGGCGAAGTAGAGCACCTCGTCGGCGTGTTTGAAGGCGTTCAGAAGGGTCTCGCTCTTTCCGGAAAGCTCCAGGAGCCGCTGGTTCGGGATGCTGATGAGGGTATCCACGTGCTTCTCCAGCTCCCGGATGCCCGCCTCGGCCTGCTCCATGCGCCGCTTGTTCTCGAAATGAAAGGGCTTGGTCACCACCGCCACAGACAGCGCACCTATTTCCCGGGCGATCTCGGCGCATATCGGCGCGGCGCCGGTGCCGGTGCCCCCGCCCATGCCCGCGGTGATAAACACCATGTTGGAGCCGACGAGATATTCCTTGATCTTTTGCCGGTCCTCCTCTGCCGCACGCCTCCCGATCTCCGGATTGGACCCCGCACCGCGACCCCCGGTGATCTTCATGCCGATCTGGATTTTCTTGGGCGCCTTGGAGGCCCTCAAGGCCTGGGAGTCCGTATTGGCGGATATGAATTCAACGCCGCCGAGGCCCATGCTGATCATGTTGTCCACGGCGTTGCCACCGCCCCCGCCGACGCCGATTACTTTAATCCTGGCGTCGTCCTTCGTATTCTCTACATATTCAAACATATCCATAGACAGTTTCCTCCAGGATTAAAAATAGTCATGAATGATCTCTCGAAACCGGGAGACCACCTTGCCGAACACGTTGGTATCGCCCACGCGGAATTTCGCCGCCTCCTGGTTCCGGGCGCCGTAGAGCACCAGTCCCACCCCGGTGGCGTACATGGGGCTGTTGACCACATCCACCAGCCCCCCGATCCCCCCCGGATACCCGATCCGCACCGGCATGTTGAAAATCTGCTCTCCCATCTCCGCCATGCCGAACAGCAGCGACGAACCTCCGGTCAATACCACCCCCGAGGCGAGCATATCGGCGTAGCCCGAGCGGGTGATCTCCCTGGCCACCAGGGTAAGCATCTCCTCCACCCGCGGCTCGATGATCTCCGCCAAAATCTGTCTTGAGATGGTCCGGGGACGCCGCCCCCCCACCGACGGAACGTCTATGGTCTCATCCCGCTCCACCAGGGCCGCCATCGCCGATCCGTCGCTCTTTTTCAGCTTTTCCGCCTCGACGATGGGGGTACGGAGCCCCACGGCGATATCGTTGGTCAGGTGATCCCCCCCCAGGGAGAAGACCGCGGTATGCTTGATGCTCCCCTCGGAGAACAGGGCCACGTCAGTGGTGCCGCCGCCGATATCGACGATGGCCACCCCCAGCTCCTTTTCGTCCGGCGTCAGCACCGCCTCCGCAGAAGCGAGCTGCTCCAGCACGATGGTCGATACGTCGATGCCGGTGCGGTTGACGCATCTGATGATGTTCTGGGCGGACGTCACGGCGCCTGTAACGATATGCACCTTCGCCTCCAACCGCACCCCGTTCATCCCGATGGGCTCCTGGATGCCGTCCTGGTCGTCAACGATGAACTCCTGGGGTAGAATGTGGATGACCTCCCGATCCACCGGGATGGCGATGGCCCGGGCCGCGTCGATCACCCGCTTGATATCGCCGTCGTTGACCACCCGATTCTTCACCGCGATAATGCCGTGGCTATTGAATCCCTTGATGTGTCCCCCGGCGATACCCGCATACACCGTCTTGATCTCAAGTCCCGCCATCAGCTCCGCCTCTTCGATGGCTTTCCTGATGGACGCAACGGTGCTCTCTATATTAATGACCACCCCTTTCCGCAAACCCTTGGAGGGCGTCGTTCCGATCCCGATGATCTCGACCTCACCGTCCACGATCTCGCCGACGATGGCGCATATCTTCGTGGTCCCGATGTCAAGGCCGACGAACACATTCCCGTTGGAAGACATGATAACACACCTCCTTAATAGTAACCCCGAACACTATCGCCTGTTACAGCGTTTCGTTCTTTACGATAATCCTGTCGTCCACATCAAGATAGATATATTCAATGTTCCCCCGGGTTGCTGCATCCGGGAGAATCAATGTCAACCGCACTATCTTTTCCTCAAAGGGGGCGCTCCCGAAGCGAAGCTGCGTTTCCCCGACCGTGATGATCTCATATCCCGCCATCGGATCGAACGACACCGTCTTCACCGATTCCAGCGTGACCACCCCGCAGCCCAGGAGCATCTCCATAAGCTGCGCGCCGCCTGCGACCTCTTCCGCACTCGTCATACCGGTAAAAACCGGGTAGGGACCCATCGGCTCGTTCATGACGGCGGTCATCCCGTCCGGATCGACGAGCCTGGTTTCATCATCCACGATGATCACCCCCACGGGCATATATTCCTCCACCCGGATGACGATTTTTGACGGAAGCTCCCGGATCACCTCGGCGCTCCTAACCCATGTCACCGCCTCGATCCGATCCCGCATGGCCAGGAGATCCGTCTCCAGCACACTCTCCCCCTCCCGTACGCCCACGGCGTTTTCGATCTCGGCCCTGTCCGCCCGCTCCACGCCGATCACGTCGACGCTGCTGATCTTGAAATAGTCCGAATCGGACAATCGCCGGGACATGGCGGGACTTACCCGGTATATCGCAAATCCGATTCCCAGAAGAATCATGAGAATTACAAGCAGGCCCCCCAGCTGCGATCCTGACCCGGAGGGGGACTTTTTTTTCCCCTTTCGCTTCCGGTCCGCTTCTCCCCGGGAGGTATAGTGTTTGTAATCCCTGCTCATGCATCCTCTCCCACAACGCGAATCTCAAGCTCCAGATCGATGCCGTACTCCCGGGAGACCTGATCCCTGACACCGACGATGAGATCCAGCACGTCTTGGGCCGCGGCTCCCCTGATGTTGACGATGAAGTTGGCGTGGGTTTCGGACACCTGGGCGCCGCCCACGGTTTTTCCCTTCAGCCCCAGGTCGTCGATAAGCTTCCCCGCCGACACATCCGGCGGGTTCTTGAACACCGACCCGGCGGATGGGTGTTTGAGGGGCTGGTTTTCCCTGCGCCACGCCAGGTGTTTTTCTATCCGCTCCTTGATGGCGCCCGACTCCTCCTGCTGCAGGGAAAATTCCACCCCGGTGATAATCCGCCCCTCGCCCACGTCGCATGAACGATATGAGAACATAAGCTCCCGGGCGTCTACAACATGCACCGACCCGTCGGAGTGTACCATCTCCACCCGACTTATCACATCCGATATGCTCGATCCATGGGCGCCGGCGTTCATGATGACGGCGCCACCAACACTTCCCGGGATGCCCACGGCGAACTCCAAGCCGGAGAGCTCCCAGGAGACCGACTTCATCACCAGCCCGGAGAGAAGCGCCCCGCAGTCCGCATATATAGTAGAGCTTCCCCGCCGCTCCATCCGCTTCATCTCCCGAAGGCTGATCACCGCGCCGCGAACGCCGCCGTCTTTCACCAGCATATTCGTCCCGGCCCCGACGAGCAGGACGGGGACCCGGCGCTCCTTGAGCACCTCCAGGGCACTGGTGAGGTCATCCAGGTCGGCGGGCCCCACGAACAGGTCCGCCGGGCCGCCGATCCGAAAGGAGGTGTGCAGCTCCATCGGCTCGTCGGTGCGCACCCGGCCTTTCAGCCGCTCATGCAGTATGTCCCGTACCGTTTCACTCATGACTACAGAATTTCCAAAAGCTTCATACCCGCCTTATTGATGTCCCCCGCCCCCAGGGTGATGACCATGTCCCCCGGCTTCACGAGCTTCGCCAGCTCGCCGGGGACCTTCTTCTTGTCCGGGATGAAATACGCCTCCTTCATCCCCCGCTCCCGGATGCCGTCAAACAGCGACTGGGCCGAAACTCCCGGTATCGGCTCCTCCCCCGCCGGGTAGATATCGGTCATCACCAGGATATCCGCCGCGAAAAAGGCCGTCAGAAATCCCTCGAAGGAATCCCGTGTCCGGGTATACCGATGGGGCTGAAACACCGCAATAATGCGGCCGTTCCAGACGTTTCGGGCGGCCTTCAACGTGGCGATGATCTCCGTGGGGTGGTGGCCGTAATCGTCGACCACCGTCACGCCGTTCTCTTCCCCCTTGACCTGAAAGCGCCGATGTACCCCGGTAAATCCGTTCAGCCCCTTCTGTATGGTGCTGAAATCGAGCCCCACCTCCATCCCCACGGCCACGGCGGAGAGGGAGTTGAGCACGTTATGGCCGCCGGGCATGTGCAGGGTGATATCCCCCCACTCCTCCCCCCGGAAGTTGACGACGAACGAGGAGTTAAGCCCCTCGAACCGCACCCGGGATGCGTAGAAATCCGCCTGGGGCGAAAAGCCGTAGGTAACGAACCGGCGGTTGATCCGGGGGATGATACCCTGGACGTTCTCGTGCTCGAGGCACAGGACATTCAGCCCGTAGAAGGGAACCGAATTGACGAAGGTGATAAAATCCTCCTTGATGTCATCCAGGCTCTCGTAATGATCCATGTGCTCTTCCTCGATGTTCGTCACCACCGTGATGGTGGGGGTGAGCATCAGAAACGAGCCGTCGCTCTCGTCCGCCTCGGCGACCAGGAACTGCCCCTGACCGAGCTTCGCGTTGGAGCCGATGAAGTCCAGCTTCCCCCCGATGACAATGGTCGGGTCGAGATTTCCAACCCCCAGAAGCGTCGCGATCATCGAGGTGGTGGTGGTCTTCCCGTGGGTTCCGGCCACGGCGATGCCGTACTTGATGCGCATCAACTCCGCCAGCATCTCCGCCCGGGGGATGACCGGGATCGCCCGGTCGTCGGCGGCCTTCACCTCCGGGTTGTCCCGTTTCACGGCGGTGGAGGCCACCACCACGTCGGCGTCTTCGAGGTTCTTCTCGGCGTGTCCGTAATGCACCTTCGCCCCCAGGTCGATGAGCCGCTGGGTGATGTCCGAGCGCTTCAAATCCGACCCGGAGACCTCGTACCCCAGATTCAAAAGCACCTCGGCGATGCCGCTCATGCCGATGCCGCCGATGCCCACGAAGTGAACCCGATGAAATCCGGTGTATTGTCTTCCACCAAATCGATTCATGACGTCTCATCCCCCTTCTTCATGAGCCAGTCGGCGATACGCCGGGCGGCGTTGGGGGTGGAGCGCGTTGCGGCGCGCTTTCCCATGTCCATACCTATCTTCGGATCGTTGATCAGCTCAATGAGTATGTCGGCCATTTTCCCCTTCGTCAGCTCGTCCTGCCTGATCATCCGGGCGGCCTTCGCATCGACGAGATACTTTGCGTTTTCCGCCTGGTGGTCGTCGACGGCGTAAGGATAGGGGATTAACAGGGCCCCGCGTCCGGCGGCGGCCAGCTCCGAAACCGTCAGCGCCCCGCTCCTGGCGATCACGAAGTGCGCTCGGCCATAGAGATCGTTCATGTCATCTGTAAATTCGAACACCTCGGCGACCACAGACTCCTCCCGATACGCCCTGGATACCCAGGCGTGGTCATGCTCACCGGTCACGTGAAGAAATTTCACATCGTTCTTGAGACTCCCCAGAAGGTCCAGGGCGGCGGTCACCAGCTCGTTTATACGCCGGGCTCCCTGGCTGCCGCCGAACACCAGCACGGTAAAGGGTCCGGGGACGCTGTCCGCCGGCGGGATCGCGGAAAGGGACTCCCGCACCGGGTTGCCCACGAACTCGGCGTTGCCCTTTCGGAAGGTCGATTCCGCTCCGGGAAGCCCCAAAAACACCTTTTTCACCCACCGTCCCAGCACCCGGTTGGTGAATCCTGCCACGGCGTTCTGCTCGATGAGTGCCGTGGGGATGCCCAGAAGCAGCGCCGCCAGCACCGCAGGCCCCGAGGCGTATCCGCCCACCCCCAACATCGCGTCGGGTCGCAGTCGTCTCAGGTGGCCGATGGAGGAGAGAATGGATATCGGGAGCATCATGAGGGATTTCATCCTGTCGATAATACCCCCTCCCCGAAGCTTCACCACCGGGATGAACGACACCGGGATATCAAGCCTCGGCAGCACCTCCGCCTCGAGGCCGGTCTTCGCGCCGAGGAACCGTACCTCCTCCACGTCGTCGGCGTGCTTCTTCAGGTCCTCATACACCGCGATCCCGCAGTACAGATGCCCGCCGGTACCCCCTCCCGCGATGGCGATCTTCATGTCTCCACCCCCTGACCCGACACGTTAATGAGTATCCCCGCTGCCAGCATATTGATCACCAAGGATGACCCCCCATGGCTGATGAACGGCAGCGTCATTCCCTTTGTGGGAAACAGCCCCGTCACCACGCCGATGTTCAGTATCGCCCCCACGGTGATCAGGCAGGTGATGCCCGCCGCAAGGTAGGTGCCGAACAGGTCCGGCGCCCTCCGGGCGGCCCGGAAACCCCGTACCGCCAACAGCGCATACGCCCCTATCACCAACACCGCGCCGATGAACCCCAGCTCCTCCCCCACGACGGCAAAGATGAAGTCCGAATATGCATAGGGGAGATAGTACAGCTTCTGGATCCCCTGACCGAGCCCGACGCCGGTCAATCCCCCGGAGCCAAGGGCGAGATACGACTGGACGATATGATACCCGCTGCCGAACTGGTCCTCCCAGGGATTGAGATACGCGGTGATGCGGTTGGAATTATACCCCTCACCAAAAATCTTATAGTAGAGAACAAGCCCCGCCCCCAGGACCGTAACCAGCAGGTATGACAGTCGGGTCCCCGCCATGAAGAGCATGATACACGCGATAACGCCGATGGTGACCGCGGCGCCCAGATCCGGCTGCTTCCAGATCAAATACGCCATTATCACCATTACCACGAGATGCGGCAGGTATCCGACCTTGAGAGACTTTATCTTGTCGTCCTTTTTCGTCAATGAATACGCAAGGTATATCACCAGGGCGAGCTTGGCCAGCTCCGAGGGTTGAAAATTGAGCCCCATGAATCCGAGCCATCTCCGGGCGCCGTTTATCTCCTTGCCGATACCCGGAATCAACACCAGCACCAGAAGCAACAGGCTCACGCCCAGGATCAGGTAGACCGAGGATTTCAGTACGTGATAATCGAGTACCATCGTCATTGCAAGGAGCAGCAGTCCAAGCACTGCGAACGAGACCTGTCTCTGGAAAATGTAGTATTCCGTGCCGTTCTCCTGGTATGATACCACGAAGCTCGCCGAGAACACCATCATGATGCCGAAGAACACCAGAAACAGCGTCACCGCGATGAGTACCTTGTCGTACTGATACCTGCTCATCGTTTCTCCATCCGTTCGGCGGCCAGCCGGGCGAAGTCCTTTCCCCGCTCCTTGTAGTTCTCGTACATATCAAAGCTGGAACAGGCCGGGGCGAGGAGCACCACCTCTCCGGTCGATGCGGCGTCATACGCCCGGCCGATGGCGTCGGCCATGTCCGCCACCCTCTCGACCTTCGCCGCGTCCCCCAGCTCCCTTTCGATGCGATCCGCCGCCTCCCCCATGAGATAGAGGGCCTTCACCCGACGCCTCACCGCCTCGAAAAGCGGTGCGTAACTTCCTCCCTTGTCCACCCCTCCCATGATGAGGTGAACACCGCCGTCGAAGCTCTCCACGGACTTGAGGGCCGCGCCCACGTTGGTGGCCTTGGAATCATCGAAGAAGCGCACGCCGTTTTTCTCCCCCACAAACTCCAGACGATGGGCGGCGGGCCGGAAAGAGTGGATCGCCCGCGTTATCCCATCCCCCACGCACCCCACCGCGGCGGCGGCGGCCACAGCGGCCATGATGTTCTCCCGATTGTGCACCCCCGTCAGGGCCGAGCCTTCGGGATCGTATGAATGGGAGGCCCCATCCATGCGGCAGACGACCCGCCCGTCTTCCCAGAACACTCCCTCGTCGAGCACCTCCCGCCGGGAAAAATATATCCGTTCCGGCGCGATATGCTTCGTCTCGGTGGTCACCTCGGGATCATCGGCGTTCAACACCGCCCGATCCTCTCCGGTCTGGTTTTCGAATATCCGAACCTTGGCCCTAACATACTCGTCAAAACCGGGATACCGGTCCAGGTGATCAGGGGTGATGTTCAAGAGAATCGCGATCTCCGGCCTGAATGTATCGACCACCTCCAGCTGAAAGCTGGAAAGCTCCGCGACGATATAGTCCAGATCCTCCGATCCCTCAACCAGCTCCACCAGGGGCTCGCCGATGTTTCCCCCCACCGCAACCCTGCGACCGCAGGCACCGAGCATGTCTCCCAGAAGCGCCGTGGTGGTGGTCTTGCCGTTCGTGCCGGTCACCGCGCAAATCGGGGCCTTCAGATACCAATACGCCAGCTCCACGTCCCCGATGATGTCCACACCCGCGGCCTCGGCCCTTCTGAGAGGCTCGATAGAGAGGGGCACGCCGGGGCTCGCGACGATAAGATCGGCGTCGAGAAAATCTTTTTCCCGATGTCCGCCGATCATCAGCTCCACCCCCAGTCCGGCAAGAGCCGAGAGCTCGTCCTTCTTCCCGGCGAGGTCGGAGCGATCGGTCAGCGTCACCACCGAGCCCCTCGCCGCCAGAAAGCGACAGACACTCATGCCGGTCAGCGCGCCGCCGACCACCAGCACCCGTGCACCGGAGAGATCATGTTCCCGGGCAGGTTTCACGAAAACCGCCTCCTCTACCAGCTCTCCAGCCCCTCGATGGTCTGACGGTAGTGATCGTTGTTGAGCGGCGCAAACGCCACAAACAGCCGATAGAGATTACCCGAAACGATCTCCCGGGATTCCCGAACGACCCCCACCGCCACCACCTCATCATATGCATCGCTGTCGCCGTCGTACTCGGGAGGATAGAAATCGATCCTCACGAGCATTCCGATGGAAAACTCCCGACGGGTTTCCAGAAGCACACCGCCGTCGGTCAGATCCACCACCTTCGCCTCGGCCAGGGATTCGCCGAAGCTTGACAGATCGAAATCCTCGATCGCGGCGGACAGGTGGTTTGTTCCGACCTGGTCATTGACGTGATAGGAATACGCCATTACAGAACCTCCGTCATCGTATCTTTAAAGTACTTATTGCCAGTAACGCAAACATGATGGAAATAATCCAAAAACGCACAATTATTTTCGGCTCCGGCCACCCCAGAAGCTCAAAATGATGGTGCAGGGGGGCCATCTTCAAGATCCTTCGCTTTTTCAGCTTGAAGTAGCTCACCTGGATGATCACAGACAGCGTCTCCACGACAAACAGGCCCCCCACGATCACCAGGAGCAGCTCGTGCTTGGTGGCCACCGCCACCATGCCGATGGCCCCGCCCAGAGACAGCGCCCCCACGTCCCCCATGAATATCTCCGCGGGGTGGGAGTTGTACCACAAAAACCCGATGCCCGCCCCTACCATGGTGCCGCAGAACACCGCCAGCTCCCCCGCATTCGGGATGAAGTTGATGAGCAGGTAGTCGGCGAAATCGGCGTGGCCGGACACATAGGCGAACACCAGGTAGGTCCCGGCGACACTCACCACCGGCCCGATGGCCAGGCCGTCCAGTCCATCGGTGAGATTCACCGCGTTGGACGTCCCGACGATCACAAAGATAGCAAACGGGATGTAGAGCCATCCCAAATCCGGGGTGACATCCTTCAAAAACGGCACCGACAGCTCCGTGCTGAAATTCGGGTCCATGTAGAGAAGCACGCCCACCAGTATCCCCACGATCACCTGCCACAACAGCTTGTACCTTCCGGGAAGGCCCCGGGAGTCCTTCTTGATCTGCTTTCGATAATCATCAATAAATCCGATGGCGGCATAGGAGATTGTCACCAGGAGCACCATGAATATATACAGGTTGGCGAGGTCAGCCCACAGCAGTGTTGAGATCACCACGCTGAAGATGATCAAAACACCGCCCATGGTGGGGGTGCCCGCCTTCTGAAAGTGAGACGTCGGGCCGTCCTCCCGAATGGGCTGACCCACCTGGAAGTCCCGCAGCTTTCGAATAAACATCGGGCCGAACAGCAGGCAGATCAACAGCGCCGTGAGGCTCGCGTAGATGGTCCTGAAGGTGATGTACCGAAACAGGTTGAAAAACGACACCGAATCGGCCAGCATTTGTGACAGGTGATAAAACATATGCTCCCCTCTCGTTATTCCGTCTCGTTCGACCCCAGAAGTGCACGGGCCACCTGCTCCATGCGCACCCCCCTGGATCCCTTAATCAAGACACAATCGCCCGTGTGAACCTCACTCGCAAGATCATCTATCAGAGATGTATGATCACCCCTTTTATAGGTTTTGATATTTTTATCTTTCATCCCCTCGCTCATCGCCCCCCGGGCCACATCCGTCGCATGATCACCCAGGACAAAGAGCCTCTCGTATCCCTCCCGGGCCGCAACGCCCCCCACCCTCTCATGCCCCTCCCGGGCGTAGTCGCCCAGCTCCAGCATATCGCCCATCACCGCCAGGAGCCTTCCCCCCCGACGTTTTTTCTCCAGGGCGAGATACTCCAGGGCCGCCTGCATGGACACCGGGTTGGCGTTGTAGGAATCATTGAGCACCACGACATCATCGCCGCTCACGGCAAGCTCCATGCGCATAGACACCGGGCGGGACGATTCCAGGGCTTCTTTCATGGCGGACGTATCTATTCCCAAGGCCGATCCGACGGCCAGGGCCGCGAGGCCGTTTTTCAGGTTGTGACGGCCGGGGATATGAAACATCCCGTCGAAGGAGCCGCCCGGTGTGATGAAGTCCGCCGCCGTCGCGCCGTCAGGCAGTTCCCGGATGTGTTCCGCCCGGACATCCGCGCCGGCGTTGAATCCGAAGCTTATGGTCCGGGCCGCCGCGTCCCGCTCCAGGTCGTCGGAAAAGGGGGCGTCTGCCTCAAAGACCGCGGCGCCCTCTTCGGGAAGGCCCAGGAACAGCTCCCGCTTTTCCCGGTAGACTCCCTCGACGCTCCCCACGCCCTCCAGGTGCACCGGCCCGATGTTGGTGATGACGCCGATATCGGGTCCGGCGATGGAAACCAGCCGCTTCATCTCCCCCGGCGTGTTCATGCCCAGCTCCACCACGATCAACTCGGTTTTCTCGTCCATGGACAGCAGCATCATGGGAAGACCGATGAGGTTGTTGAAATTTCCCCGGCTCTTCTCTGCGCAAAACCGTCTTGAGACCACCTCATATACCAACTCCTTGGTGGTCGTCTTGCCGTTGGAGCCGGTGATCCCCACCACTCGGGCGGACAGACGCTCCCGGTATCGACGGGCCAGCTCACCCAGGGCGAACAGTGTGCCGTCAACCACGAGGGCGCCGAGCCCCGGGGGAAGGGCGTCGATACGGGTTCGATCGATCAGCACGGCTTTGGCCCCCTTCTTTCCGGCATCGGCAATGAAGTCGTGGCCGTCAAACGTGTCACCCGCAAGGGCCACGAAGAGCTCACCCGGCCCGATATTCCTCGAGTCGGTGGACACGCCCACAAGCTCCATCTCCTCGGAGATATCCCGAAGCCCCGCCCCGATCATCCGGGCGATCTCACCTGCGGTGAGTTGTATGCGCGCCGAATCAACCACCGGCGTCTCCCTTCAGCCTGTCATCCAGATAGTTCGCCGCCTCGATACGATCATCGAAGGGGTATTTGGTGGTGCCGAGGATCTGATAGTCCTCGTGACCCTTCCCGGCGATGAGCACGATATCCCCCGTCCGGGCGCGGTTGACGGCGAAGGCGATGGCCTCCCGCCTGTCCGGCAGGACCGTATATACCTTGTCGTCCATATCCCAGCGATGACTGTCCGTCTCCACCCGGATGATATCCATATTTTCAAACCCGACCAGGATATCCTCGATGATGGCGTCGGGATCTTCTGTTCTCGGGTTGTCCGATGTCACGATAACCTGGTGGCTCTGCTCGGCGGCGGCTCGGGCCATCAGCGGGCGCTTTCTTTTATCCCTGTCTCCGCCGCATCCGAACACGGTGATCAGTCTCCCGGCGGTCAGGGGTCTGAGGGTCGATATCACGTTCTTCAGGGCGTCGTCGGTGTGGGCGTAATCGACCAGCACCAGGAAATCCTGCCCCCGCTCCACCGCCTCCAGGCGGCCCGGCACCACGATCTTTCTCCCCAACGCCTTCGATATCACGGGAAGGGAGATATTCGCGGCCAGGGCGCCGCCGACGGCGGCCATGATGTTATAGATATTATGAACGCCCAGAAGGTTCGACGAAAAGTGAAACGAGCCCCGGGGCGTCACGATCTCCCCTCGGATGCCCTCCATGTCCGCCTGGTGGGACCGGATGGTGATATCCGCCGTGCTCTTGAATCCGTAGGTGACACGCCCCTGTTTTATCTCGCCGGCCAACCGCTCCCCCCACGCATCATCGATATTGACGACGCTGACGGTCTCCTTCCCCCTACCGGCGAGCTCCCGGAAGAATCTCGCCTTGCTGTCGTAATAGGTCTCCATGTCCCCGTGATAATCGAGGTGATCCTGGGTCAGGTTCGTGAAGATCGCCGCATCGAACGTGCAGGTATCGGCCCGTCCCTGATCCAGGGCGTGGGACGAAACCTCCATCGCCACGTGGGAGACGTCGGCGTCCCGCATCTCGGCCAGGAGCCGGATCAGGTCCAGGGCCTGGGGCGTCGTGTGAGGCGGCGTGATCGACGTGTCTCCGTAGCGATAGCTGATGGTGCCGATCACCCCCGGAGTGAACGCAGCTTCCAAGAGCAGCTCCTCCAGAATCAGTGTTACAGTGGTCTTTCCGTTTGTGCCGGTGACCCCCGCCAGGAACAGGTCCGCCGACGGCGCCCCGAAAAAGACGTCCGCCGCAATTCCCAGGGCGCTCCGGGTGTCCTCCACCCGAACGATGGTCATGCCTGCATTTTCCACGTCCTTACCGACCAGCACAGCATTGGCGCCGTTTTCCGCCACCTGGGGGAGAAACCGGTGCCCGTCAGTGGTGAATCCCACCAGGGCCGCGAAGAGGCTTCCCGGTGTGACCTTTCGGGAGTCATACTGGATATCGGTGATCTCCACATCCGCATCTCCGTGTATGGAGACGACCACCAGGTCCTGTATCAATTGCGAGAGCTTCATGGCAGCACCACCGGTTCCGTCGCGTCTTCGTCGAGCGATGTGAGGGCGTCCCCCCGGGCATACAGGTACTCCGGGAACTCCCCGAGATAATACATGGTCGATGCGGCGATGGCCGAAAATACCGGCGCCGCCACATCGCCGCCGTATATGCTGGTCGTTGGTCGCTCCAGCACCACCAGGATGACCAGCTTCGGGTCATCGGCGGGTACGATCCCCACAAACGACGCATTGTATTCGGTTTTCGAATAGGTACCGGTGACGTGATCGAAGATCTGGGCCGTGCCGGTCTTCCCCGCCACCTTAAATCCCTCCACTACGGCGTCGGTCCCGGTTCCTTCATCGACGACCCGCTCCATCATCTCCATTACCAGGCGCGCGGTCTCCTCACTGATAACCCGTCGCCTCACCTCCGGCTCCGCGGTGAAGATACAATCATCACCCGAGCCGATTTCCTTGACGATATACGGTTTCATCAGCTCTCCGCCGTTGGCGATGGTCGCAGCCGCGGTGATGAGTTGAATCGGCGTGACCGACAGACCCTGGCCGAAGGCCGCCGTCGCCAGGTTTACATCATTCCACAGCGATGCTTCCCGGATGATCCCTTTTTCCTCTCCCGGCAGGGATATGCCCGTAAAATCGCCGAATCCGAAGGACGTGATATAGTGATAATAGCGATCGCTCCCCATCAACATCCCCAGCTTCACCGCACCGATATTGCTGGAGTGGGTGATGATGTCCGAAACCGAGAGCAGGCCGAACCCTGACTCGTGGTCGGTAAATTCCACCGGGCCGACATGAAAGGAGCCGCCCTCGCAGTCGATCACATCCTCCACGTCGGCCACGCCGTCCTCCAGGGCACCGGCCGCGAGGAATATCTTGAAGGTCGACCCGGGCTCGAAATTCCACGACGTAGCCCTGTTCAGCCATGTTTCCGGGGGCGAATCCAAAAATCGATTTGGATCGTATCCGGGATATCCGGCCAGAGCCAGCACCTCTCCGGTGTTCGGATCCATCACGATGGCGCATCCGCCCGAGGCAGAGGTCTCCTTTATGCCCCGGGCCAGCTCCCGCTCGGCGATATATTGAATATATACATCCAGCGTCAGGGTCAGGTCATAGTTTTTCAGCGCCGGGGCCTTGGTGGGATCCACCTCGAAGAGCTTGTTCCCGCGATTATCCTTGATGGCGATGTAATGGCTCACGGTGCTGTGGAGATATTCGTCCATCTTGTATTCGAGACCGGCCAGGCCCAGGTTGTCCGTACCCACGAAGCCGATCACCGGCCCGGCGAGATCCCCGTGGGGATAAAACCTTTTATCCTCCTTCACATACCCGATGCTCTCGAGATGTTCTTCATCAAGGATCGATACGACGGATGGATTGGCCCGGCGCTTGACCCAGACGAAGTTGCTGTCCGACGACAGTTTTTTAACCAGCTCGCTCCTCTCGACCGAGGTGATCTCCGACAGCAGCGCCACTTCGTACTCCAGGTCGGCCACCTTGTAGGGGCAGGCGTATACTGAATTCATCTCCACGCTCACCGCCAGATCGATGCCGTTGGTGTCGTAGATGTTGCCCCGCTTGGTGATATGGGTGGAGATGACCCGGTGCTGGCTTTCCGCAAGGGTAATCAGCTTATCCCGGTTGATAAGCATCAGGTTGAACAGGCGCACCACGACAACACCGAACATGAGCAGAAACACCAGCAGGACGAACCCGATGCGCATGTTCCGCCAGGTTCGAAGCCTCGCCGCCGATACGTTTTCGGTATCGATTCGTGCTGTGTTGCGCTGTTTCATGGCCTGATTCCAGATATCATCTCAGCGGTATGATCTGATCCCGGTCGGGATAGACCAGCCCCATCTCCTTTCCGATTCGCTCCAGCTTTCCGGGGGTAATCACGGTATCAAGCTGGATGTGAAGCTCTCTGTTTTTCTGCATCAGGGCGACGCGCTTTGTTTTTAACGCGCTCAGGTCATACCCGACCGTCACTACCGCCACCCGGGTCCAGAGGTAGAAAAACAGGCTCGCCGAGATCATCAACAGCGATATCAGCGGCGGCATCAGCAGGGCCGCAACCCGACGCTGACGCTCCCGGGCCCGCTGCCTGATCCGGACGGCCTCACCATATGACACGCTGTCAATGCCCATTGTTCACTCTCTCGATCACCCGCATTTTCGCGCTACGGGCTCGGGGATTCTCCCGCTGCTCCCGATCCGTGGGAACCAGCGGCTTCTTGGTTACAATACGATACGCCGCCTCCTCGTCTTGGACATCCGCTGCCAGCCGGCGAAAGGCGAACTTGACGATGCGATCCTCCAGGGAGTGAAACGAGATAATCGCCATCCGGCCGTCCCGCTTCAGACACGCCGCCCCCCGGGGGATGAACTCCTCCACCCGCTCCAGCTCCCGGTTGACGAAAATCCTCAGCGCCTGGAACGTCCTGGTGGCCGGGTCGATGCGGCCCCGCTTTATTGTTCCGCCCTTGGTCACGGCGGCCCGGACGATCCGAGCCAGCTCGCCGGCGCTATCGATGGACGCGCGACCCCGGGCGGAAACGACGGCCCTGGCCACCGACCTGGCCCGATGTTCTTCACCGTACTCCCTGATAATCTCCTCCAGTTTTTTTTGGGGGTACCGGTTGACGATATCGTGAGCGGCTACGCGGTCGGCGGGGTCGTAGCGCATGTCCAGGGGACCGCCATGCTCTATGGAAAAACCCCGATCATTCGATTCGAGCTGGTGAGAACCGATTCCCAGATCCAGCAGGATGCCGTCTACTGCGGCGATGCCTTCGGTTTCAAGGATCTCTTGTATATCTCCATATTCGGCATGCCTAACTTTTGCCCGTTCGCCGAACATTTCCAGTCTGGATTGCGCCTCCCGAACAGCGGCGGGGTCCCGATCCACTCCCACCAGCAGGCACCCCCGGGTCGGGTCGCCGCCCGACGATCCCGCATCGAGTATCTCCCGGGCATGGCCGCCGGTGCCCACCGTTCCGTCGAAATAGACGCCGTCTTCGCGTATCTCAAGGAAGGAAAGTACCTCCTCGGTCATGACGGGCCGGTGGATCACTCCCATGACATCTTAAATTCCCAGGGTTCCGCCCAGTTCATCAATATTGTCGGTCGTCTCGGACATCTCCTTGTCCCAGCGATCCTTGGCCCATATCTCTACCTTGTCTATCACGCCCGCCAGGACGACGTCCTTCTCCAATCCCGCGTGGGTTCTCAGATACTGGGGGATGAGAATGCGCCCCTGCTTGTCCACGGGGCACTCGGTGGCCGACGACACCAGAAACCGCATGACGGCCTTGGCGCTTTTATCCAGATGGGGAAGCTGGGAAAACCGCTTTTCCAGCTTTATCCACTCCGCCTCGGGATACGCGACCAGGCAGTTCTCCGAGCGGGTGACGATGAACTTCTCCTCGTAGTTCTCCCGGAGCAGCTCGCGATAGCGCGAGGGGATGCTCAGCCTTCCCTTCTGATCGATCGTATGTTCGTAACTGCCTCGAAACATCACGTGTCCCCGGACCGTCGGTCCTCCTTTTGACACACCTTCCCGCCTCCCCAAAAGCCTCCTCCCTCACCGACTCACTCCATCCCGGCTCCCCCGCCCCCAGATTTCGTGGGATTTCATCCCACCCCGTGCCCCGTATTCTTCTCTTTTAGGTGCAGACTCACCCGGCACGGCCCTTTTTCCCCGCCGCTGGGTGACCGGGGGCGAAAAAACCCCGCCTATTCCACCACAGGAATAAGAAACTTCCCCTCGGCACCGGTTTTTCACACCCTGATTATGGCCATCCGAAACGGTTTTCGCCCGACGGGCCGCTGAAAAACCATCCTGACGCCTCGCCCCCTCGCTTCCCGCACCACCATTCCGTGTCGTGGGGCGCCACTTCGCACCTTTTTGTACCAATTTATGGGACTAAAATACCCTTTCATCCCCCTTCACCCCACTTTATCCCACTCTAAACATATACACACCCGATGTCAAGAAAAATATATTTTTTTACTACTTTTTTCGTGTCATATCGGTGAAAACCCGCTGAAAACCGGGGCATTGTGTGGATTTTGCCACATTTCCGGCCGCCCCACTGCGGATACCTCCCCGGGGTCTTCATTTTCCAGTTGACTTGCCCCGGGCAAAGACGTACTCTGAAGCGTTTCCGGCCCCCGCTCCGTGCGGGTACGTATACCGGATTTTTACCCCAGATTTCCCGGAGGCCGTCATGGCAAAGATCGCTTTTATCGGTGCGGGCAGCTTCGAGTTCACCCGAAAGCTGGTGAACGATATCCTGACCTTCCCCCTGCTGGAGGACGCAACCCTCTCCCTGATGGACATAGACCCCCAGCGCCTGGATTTCATCACCCGGGCGGCGAATCGTATCGTCACCGAGGGAAACTACAGGGCGAAGATCACGGCCACCACGGACCGGGCCGAGGCTCTGAAGGACGCCGACGCCGTGGTATGCACCATCCTCGAAGGCGGCATCGACGTGTGGCGGCACGACATAGAGATCCCGAAAAAATACGGTGTTGATATCTGCGTGGGCGACACCCGGGGACCCGCCGGGATATTCCGGGCCCTCAGGACCATCCCGGTCATGCTGGATATCTGCGCCGACATGGAGCGGCTCTGCCCCGACGCGATCCTCCTCAACTACACGAATCCGATGGCCATGCTGTGCCGGGCCATGCAGCGGGAGACATCCATCCGGGTGACCGGCCTCTGCCACAGCGTCCAGGACACGGCCCGGGGGATGGAGTTTCTCCTGGGCATCGAAAACGAAGAGCTCAGGTATCTCTGCGCCGGCATAAACCACCAGGCGTGGTACCTGAAGCTGGAGCACGAAGGAAAGGACGTCTACCCGCTCATCCGGGAGGCCATGAGCCGCCCGGAGATCTACAACTTTGAGATCGTCAGGAACGAGATGTTTTTGAACCTGGGGTACTACGTCACAGAGTCCAGCGGCCACAACTCGGAGTACAACTGGTGGTTCCGGAAGCGCCCGGAGCTGATCGAGCGCTACTGCGAGCCGGGCACCGGCTGGAACCCGGGGGCGTATGCCTATATCCTCAATGAATACCTGGCGCGGGAGACGGGCTGGATGGACGAGATCACCGCGTGGCTGGACGATCCCGAGCCCCTGAACCTGGAGCGGGGGCACGAATACGCCTCGTATATCATCAACGCGTACCTGGGCGGCGAGCCCTTCCGGTTCAACGGAAACGTCCCCAACACCGGGCTGATCACCAACCTGCCCGAGGTGGCGTGCGTGGAGGTGCCGGTATTCGTCGATCGCGACGGGTTCCACCCGGTCCACGTGGGGGCCCTGCCGCCCCAGTGCGCGGCGCTCAACAATATCAACATCGCGTCGGAGGAGATGGCGGTGGAGGGATACTTCACCGGTGATCCCACCTTAATTTTTTATGCCAACGCCTACGACCCGCTAACGGCGGCGGTGTGCTCACTGGAAGAGATAAAGGAGATGACGAACGAAATGTTCGAGAAGAACCGGGAGTACCTCCCCACGTTCACATCACACCGGGTCGAATAGCGGGTAGGGAAGCTTACCACATAAAATCACGAAAGGCCGGCGAGCGCCGGCCTTTCCATTGTAGATCATATATAATTAAGCTTATAACAGCGACAACGCCGCCCCCCTACTCCAGCTCGGCAAGGGCGTTGCAGGCTTTGTCCTCGCCCATGTCGCATGCCTTTTTCAGATCGGCCTTCGCCTTCTCCACATCTCCAATGTCCCGATAGATCAAACCCCGGGTCCAATAGGCCCATTCCGCATCGGGATCCAGCTCGATCGCCCGCTCGATGTCCGCCATCGCCTCGTCATATCGCCCCAGCTCCCGGTATACATTCGCCCGGGTGTCGAGAGATGCTGGACTGTTCGGATCCAGGTCAAGTGAGATATTGACATCCTCCAAAGCTTTCGTGTAATCACCTTTAAGATAATAGTTCCAACCCCTAGCATTGAAATAATAAGGATTTCCCGGGTTCAACTCGATGGCCTTTGTGTAGTCGGAAACGGCTTCTTCATATCGGTCTGATTCTTGATAGCACCATCCCCTGACACCATAAAGTGACGCTTCTTCAGGTATCAGCTCAATGGTCTTCGTGAAATCTGCAATGGCTTCATCGTATCGGCCGAGATTTATATAGGCCCACCCCCGGTTGTTGTAAGTCATCGCGTACCCCGGATCCAACTCGATGGCCTTTGTGTAGTCGGCGATTGCTTCATCGTACCGGCCGAGGTCATCAAAGTCTATCCCTCGATAGTAGTACGCCTTTGCCAAATCCGGTGCCAGCTCTATCGCTTTTGTGTCACACTCAAGCGCCTTTTCATAATCCCCGTTGTTTGAATACTCCACTCCTTTTTGAAGCCACTCCTCCGCGCTCTGTGCTCCGGCAACGACCGCCAGGCACACAAAAAACAAAAGCGCAAGTATGACAATCATTCCAAGATGTCTCATGTTTTCCCTCCATGATAATTTCAAAATAATGTAACATGTTCTACCACACCCCCATTAACCGGTCAATTCATATTTGATAGATACGGCCGGCGTGTCTCAGTCTCCCGCACCCGTACTGCTATCCATATACACTCCGCCCGGGCACCTCCGAACAACCCGGTATTTCCACGGCACGCCGTGAACGGACGTCCCGGGCGCCCTTTTTTTCGTCACATCACGCATCGACAAACACGCCGCTCTTCATCGAACCGTAAGAGGACAATTTATTGACGCGTATTGTCCAGTCTGTTATACTGTGACGTATCACCTATCACAAGGGAATCACACATGCTCAGAAAACAGACCGCAGTATTGTTCCTTCTCACTGGATTGATGGTCCTCGCCGCCTCATGCGCCACAACGACCGTCGAGACAGAGATCCCGGAATCCGGCGTCATCGATCCGACGACCCTCACCTCCTCCGAAGCCTTTTCCAACTACTATTACATGAGCTCCCAGATATCGCTGTGGAACGGCGATTTTGTCAGGGCCATGGAGGAGATGGAGGCGGCCGTGAGGTTCAGCCCGAACAACCACGCCCTGAGGCTCGAGCTCGCCACGCTGTACGGGAACGTGGGCAACATGACCCTGGCCCTGGAGCAGGCGGAGGCGGCCCTGGCCATCAAGCCAGACGACGCCGAGACGATTACCCTTCTCGCCGAGCTGTACAGCCTTATCGGCGACCTGGAAAACGCGGTCGCCCAGTATGAGAAAATCATTAAAAACGATCCGAAGGACCTGGCCTCCTACGTAAACCTCGCCGCCCTCTACACGGAGCTGAAAGAGTACGACAAGGCCGTAGCGGTCCTCAATCGCTATCACGCCCGAAATCCGAAATCCGCGGAGATATACTATCAACTGGGAAAGGTGGAGCTGACCCGGGGAGACATGGCGGCGGCGGAGCGGTACTTCATGAGGGCCCTCGCCGTTGATCAGGATTTCGAATCAGCCATCATCGGCCTGGGTTTGATATATGAAGAAACCGGAGAGATGGAGAAGGCGGCGGAGACATTCCAGAGGCTGTTGAAGATATACCCGGAGAACAACCTTCTCAGGGATCGACTGGCCAGGATTTATATACAGATCGATCGCCTCGAGGACGCCATCCGGGAATTCGAAACCATGGGCCTCTACGGCGCCGAAGAGGGTGAGATGCACCTACACCTGGGCCTGACCTACTTCGAGATGGAGCGCTACGAGGCGGCGGCAGAGGAATTCGAGACGATCCTGGAGACAAATCCGGACGCAGACCAGATACACTATTACCTCGGCGTCACCTACGAACAGCTCGAGCAGTATGACCTGGCCATCGAGCATTTCAACGCGATCGTCCCGATTTCCGAGTTCTTCGTGGACGCCGCCATTCACCTCGCGTTTATCTATCAGGACCGGGAGAATCATGACGGCGCCATCGCCGCCATCGAGGAGGCCCTGAAAACCAATCCCGAGGATGCGAGCCTCCATCACATCCTGGCGTCGCTCTATGACGATATCAAGGAGTACCCGGCGGCCATCGACGCCATCGAGCAAGCCATCTTCCTGGAGCCGGACGACACCTCCCACCTCTTCTACTACGGGGCGATTCTGGACATGTCCGGAGACACGGACACCGCCATCACCGTCATGAAACAGATCATCGCCGCCGAGCCGGACAACGCCGACGCGTTGAACTATCTCGGCTATACTTATGCCGACCTGGGCGTAAACCTGGACGAGGCCGAGGAGCTGATCAGGCGGGCCCTGGAGCTGATGCCGGACGAGGGATATATCATCGACAGCCTGGGATGGGTCTACTACAAGAAAAAGATGTATCCCGAGGCCCAGAAGGAGCTCGTGCGGGCCCTGGAGCTTTCCCCCGACGACCCGATGCTCAACGAGCACATGGGAGATATCCTGTATCGCCTGGGTGACCGGACCGGGGCCCTGGATCAATATCACCGGGCCTGGGAGCTGGAACCCGAGAAACACTATTATAAAGATTACCAGATTGAAGACCTTAAAAAGAAAATCGAGCTTCTTGAAAACGACCAGGCCATCGATGACCTCCTGTAGGGCCGTATTCCTTCTGGTCATTCTTTTAATGCTCACGGCCTGCGTCACGACAACAACGGGACCGCTGAATACAGACCTGCCGATCGTCATGGTCGATACGGCGGGGGATCTCTACGACCTTGTCCTTGAGGCGAACCCGGTCTACGACACGGTTCGGGCCACCAGCGACGTATCTGTAACGTCATCCGACGAGGACTACAAGGTCACGGAGCTGCTGCTCGGCAAGCGGCCCGGCTACCTGCGCCTGGAAAGCCTTGGCCCCCTGGGCGACACCGTCTTGTTTTTGACAACCGACCAGAAGCGGGTGTATATCTACTCTCCGCTGGAAAACCGCTTTTATTCGGGCCTCGCCTCAAGAAAAAATCTCTCAATATTGATTCCCATCCCCTTCGGCGCCACCGATATCGTCGAGCTGCTTCAGGGACGGGTGGACTTGAGCGACTACTACCCGGTGCAGATTACCTACGACGAGCTGAAGCAGTCCTATACCCTCACCCTGATGCCCCTGACCACAAAAAGGGGGCGCGCGGTGTTGACGGTGGACGGGCGAACATTTTTGATATTGGAGATGATGCTATATGACACCTCGAACAACCTGATACTCATCGGCTCGTTCTCCCGTTTTCAGGAAATCACCGAGCGCATCGTGCCCACGGCGCTGGAGTTCGAGGTGCCCGAAGGAGGATCGTTTCTGACCGTCGGCATAAAACACACGGAAATCAGGCTCGATTCATATATCGAGGAATCCCGCTTCGAGCTGGAGCCTCCCCGGGGGGTGCAGGAGATCGATCTGGATAAATCCATCATCGATTTCGACCGCACGCCGATCAAGTAACCACTCAAAAAGGAGCACACCGTGCGACACGCACGTACTCTGTTTTTCGCAGCCGTTCTGATTGCATGTATCATCGGAGCCCGACCCGCCGGGGCGTTCCAGGGTGACTACATGAGCCTCTTCACCACGGCGGATCGGGCATTTGAGGGCGGGGACTATAAAACCGCGGTGACGTATTACGAAAAGGGGATATTCTCCCTCTCGGCGACGGCGCCGGAGGAATATATCGCCCTCGGATACGCCTATTCCCAGCTCGGCCGTGCGTATGCCCTGATGGGAAACCTCAACATGACCCTCATCTCATGCTATCGGGCGCTGGACATGGGAACCTCCGCGATGAAAGTCGATCGGGAAAACGCCCTCAGAATCGTCATCGGCTCCCACGGGGCGATACTGGACACCTACGACACCGTGGGGCTTTTTGAGCCCATGCGGGAGCACAACGAAACATTCATCGCCTTCCTGGAGGAATACCAGAAAAATCCCCTCCCGGACGAGGTTATCCCCCAGGCCGATATCAAAAACTACCTGGCCTATTGCTACGCCCAGAACGAGATCAAGCTGGACGAGGCCCTGACGCTCATCACCGATGCCCTGGTGGATTACCCGGACAGCGCTGCCATGCTCGATACCAAGGGCTGGGTGCTCTACAAACTGGGCAGGATCGATGAGGCGAAAGAGTACCTGGAGCATGCCCTGAAGCAGTGTGAAATAGAAGACGGAGACTGCTATATTATCCAGCGGCACCTGGACGAGGTGTCGGCGGTGGAATTATAGACGGCGACGATTTGCCGAAGGATGGACGTATCAGTCGTTAAACATGTACTATAATCCACCAAGGCAGCGCTCCATCCCGAAAAACAGCTGCACAGAAAAGCCCCCCCTTTTTCTTTTGCTGAAAAAGGGGGGGCTCCTTTTTATTTAGTCTAATGACGATCCGCGCGATAGGTTCGTGTGAACCGGGCAGGATTATCGATTTACCAGTAGGCGCTCCAGTCACCGGCGCCGTAGTTGCTGTAGACGGTCAGGTAGAACGTCCCGCCGCCCATGAGCTGAATGATCTCGCCGTTGTCCAGATCGAAATCGCCCAGGACCGTGTAGCCGTCCTCACCCACGACCTCAACCCAGAAATCCACTGAGCCCACCGGGTAGTCGAATACCACCTCGATATAGTCGGTCTGGGCATAGATGCTCCAGTCGCAGTAGTCACCGGGACCGTTCAGATACCCCCAGGCGCTGTTACCGGAGACATTACAGCTGCTCATTCCGGTGCCGGGGCCCGTCATCATATCGCCGCCGGTACCGGTCAGGTTGTAGGTCCCGCTCCAGTAGCCGGCGCCCATCCGGGAATAGATGGTCAGATAGAACGTGCCGCCGCCCAGAAGCTGGATGATCTCGCCGTTGTCCAAGTCGAAGTCGCCCAGGACCGTATAACCGTCCTCGCCTACGACCTTCACCCAGAAGTCTACGGAGCCATAGGGATAGTCGAAAGTGACGTCCACCTGGGACTGCGTCCCGGCGTTTACCGTGAAGTTATAGGAATCCCCGGGGCCGTTCAGGTAGCCGCTCTCGGTAAACGACCCTCCGGTATCCGGTGTCGGAGCTGGGGCCGGAGCCGGGGTCGGACCTGGGGCGGGGGCGGGGGCGGGGGCGGGCGCGGGTGGCGTGGGCTGATCACCGCCACCGCCGCCGATCATGTCTGTGATGAAATCACAGCCGGCAAATGTAAAGGCGAATACGATAGTAACCGCCAAAAGAAGTATTGAAAATTTTTTCATTCTGTTCTCCTTTTATGAAAGACTCTTATACCCAATGTTTGTGGCTTACCAACCTGCCGACCAGTTACCTGCTCCGTTGTTGGAATATATAGTGAGATAAAACATCCCGCCACCCATCAACTGGATGATCTCACCGTTGTCCAGGTCGAAATCGCCGAGCACGGTGTAACCATCCTCTCCCACAACCTCAACCCAGAAATCAGCATAGCCCGCCGGGTAGCTGAATGTTACATCAAGGTAGTTAGTCTGTGAATAAATACTCCAATTACAGTAATCGCCGGAGCCGTTCAGGTAACCCCAAGCGGAGTTACCGGAGACGTTACAACCGCCTCCTCCGCCTCCTCCGCCGCCACTGCCACCGCCTCCTCCGCCGCCGTCAAGGTAGTATTCGGCGGACCAGTAACCAGCGCCGTAGTTCGAGTATATTGTCACATAGAATGTACTGCCGCCCGATAACTGGATGATCTCGCCGTTATCCAGGTCAAAATTGCCGAGCACGGTATAGCCGTCCTGGCCCAGCACTTCGACCCAGAAGTCGACCGACCCCTTGGGATAGGAAAACACAACTTCAACATACGTGTCGCTTCCGGCGTTTACCGTGAAGCTGTACGATGAACCGGGCCCGTTCAGATATCCGCTTTCTGTGATCGCCGAAGCCGTGCCCGCCATCATGACGACCGCCAACAGTGATACACATAAAAGGATCAAAAAACGCGCTTTTCTCATCTCTCTGTACCTCCGAAAAAATACTGACAGTTTTATTCTCTTAAAAAAAGAGTCAGGAGTGTAAACATACTGAATTTTCATAGTACTATTATCTTTCGAATTTGTAAAGCTTTTTCCCTTTGTTTTATGTATTGGATGAACCATCTATTTGAGTATTCGAATAACACAGAACAAAATATCGCCTGGTGTGGCGATCGAAAGGCAGAAAACCGCCAGTCTCACCGTATCGGGAGCATACTTCAGAATGCTCCCGACTTTCCACTTCCGGCCAGGAAACCATCGATTTAGGGAATAAACGTATCCACTAAAAAGGCGATGAGCGCTGCGAAAATCAACGAGGGCAGGAGGTTTCCCACCTTGATCTTGATAGACCTTCGCCCAAGACCTTCAGTATCGGTCAGATTACTCATATCCACATTGCCGTCAACAACCTTTGGCGAGGACTCTGGATCGGCATCGTCGCCCGAAAAAAGCAGGTTAAGTCCGATGCCCAGGATCAGCAAGCCTCCGGTGGCGGAGAGCTCGGCGATGACCGCATCGGTGAGATACTGCTCCAGGTACATCCCCAGAAGCGTCAGCGCCCCCTGGTAGACGAATATCGGGATAACCGAGAAAATCACGCCCACCCCCAAAGCCGAGGCAAAGGCGATGGAGGCGAAGCCGTCCAGCATCGACTTGGCATAGAGGATGGATGGGTCGTTTCTGATCCCCTCCTCCAGGGACCCCACCACCGCCATCGCCCCCACGCAGTAGACGAGGCTCGCGGTGACGAAGCCGGTCACGAACGTACCTGATTCCGAGCGAAACCTCTTCTTGAGCCGCTCGCCCATCCGGTCGAGCCACCCCTCGATGTCCAACACCTCCCCCAGGATGCCACCCAGGACCATGCCGCCCACGACGATGAGAATATTATTTGTCTGAAGAGCCATGGTTATGCCGACGAGCATGACCGCCAGGCCCAGGCCCTGCATGATGATACGCCTGATCCGCTCGGTGACGAAGCGGGCGAAAAAGAGCCCCACGAGCGATCCCGCCACAACCGCGATTACGTTGACGATGGTTCCCTTCACGTTCTGAAAATCCCCTTTCTGTTATACATACAATATCCGGCTATAGTACCGACAGCCCCCGGCCGAGAAAGTCCCTGAGGCATACCGTGAAGTTCTTCCCTACATCCCTCCCCGCATTGAGGATGAATATCCGGTGGTCGATGTGAAATATCTCCCGCTCCAGGTGCCTGAGATCCGGCCTTGCGGGGTACGGATCCCCCAGGGTCTCCAGGAACCGCTGGTGAAACAAGAGCACCACCCGGTCCCGCATGCGAAGCTGGGTATCCACAAAAAAGAGCGCAGCCCGGGGAAGCAGGGTGTTGATCCGCTCAAGGAATGCACCAGCCTCGGTCGTCTCGATCCCCTTGGGCGGGGCTGACTTCACCTCGATATATATCAGCTCCCCCTCGAAAAACGACAGCACGTCGTAATCGCCCCCCGCCGGCGCGTCCCGAAGCGTCACCCCCCATATGGAGGGAGAGGCGAATTCCGTCTTCATCATCCGGGCGACGAACCATTCCAGCGTTCCCCCGAAGCTCCGCACCGGCCCCCGGGCCAGGCGATAGCCGTCTTCTCCCCCGTCGAGCACCCCCAGCTCCACGAACCGTCGGACCATCCGCTCCCGCTCATCACGAGAGGTGAAATCACCCAGCATATCGGGCGTAAAGCCCTCCCGGTGCCGGATCGCCTCCCGGAGAAAGAGCCTCACCGAGTATCGCTTCATCTCCCGGTAGAGGGCGTCCAGGGCGTCCTCCCCGATGTCCCCGAAGAGCAGCTCCCGGGTCGGGTTGTACCCGTGGACGGAGAGCCCTCGGCGGGCCAGGGCGTCTGCTATGGAGGAGGGAACGGTTTCGATTTCCACGTCAGAATCCCCGGGAAAGCCCCGCCCGACGGGCCGCCCGCACCGCGTCCAGATACTCTTCCAGCGAGAGCCGCCGGGCGATCTCGGGAAAATCATTCGCCCGATACATCGGGTGATACTGCTGCATGACGTTGACGTAGGAGTCGGGAGAAAGCTCAGACGCGATGAACTCCATCGCCTCGGCCGTCCCCGCCGCGTCTGCGGGCATCACCAGGTGCCGTATCAGAAGCCCCCGGTACGCGATGCCGTCCTCGTCGGTGCGAAGGATTCCCACCTGTCGGTGCATCTCCTTTAAAATAACCTTGATCACCTCGGGATAATCCGGGGCGTTCATGTATCGCTTTGCCGGGCCGGGGTCGGTAAACTTGTAGTCCGGCATGTAAATATCGAATATCCCCTCCAAGAGCCGGACTACCTCGATCGAATCGTACCCTCCGGTGTTGTAAACCAGCGGAAGGTCGAGCCCCGCCCTCACCGCATGCGGCAGCGCCGCCAGGACCTGGGGGACGTAGTGGGTGGGGGAAACGATGTTGATATTGTGGCACCCTCTCTCCGCCAGGGCGATCATCACCCCGGCTAGCTCCTCCGGCCCCACCTCATCCCCCCCCCGCCTCCCCACCTCCTGACTGATGTCGTAATTCTGGCAGAACACGCAGCGGTGGTTGCAGTGGGTCATGAAGATGGTGCCGGAGCCGTTGCTCCCCACCAGGGGCGGCTCCTCGCCGAAGTGAGGACTGGCCGACGAGATCATCGCCCGCTCCCCCGCCCGACAGACGCCCGTCTCCCCCCGGGTGCGGTCCACCCGACAGTTCCGGGGGCACAGGGTGCACGAGGCGAGCATCGCCTCCAGGGCCTCGATGCGTCGGAATAATTCCCCCGATTCATACAGCGTGATGTACGAGGGCGCTCGGTTTTCGACGTCGGATGAGGACATGATGAAACATTTCCGTTCATTCGCTTGTCGGTACAGGATAGAATATGCCCGCTGCAAAGACAAGGTTTTTTCTCATACAGGATGCGTTTTTCGATGGAGACTCATCGGATATCCGGTATAATATACGCGATATTTACATCCGTATCAGAGGAGTACATATATGGCACGACCGGAAAACATCTTTATCACCGATTCCATACAGATAAAAACGACGCCCGAGGAGATATTCGGCTTTCTCACCGGCATCGTTGACGATGAAACCTACCGGGCATGGCACAGGGAGGATCACGTCTCTTTTCAGTGGCTTGAGGGAGAGCCCTGGGCCGTGGGTTCGATCGCCCGCGCCGGGGAATATATGCACGGGAAGGTCCATACGTTGAAATTTGTCGTTACCGACGTGGAGCCAAACAAGCGAATCGTCTACGCCCCGGTATCCCGCCTGCTCCGCAAGTTCACGCCCTACAATGAATTTCTCATTGAACAGGATGGAGATGGATGCCTCTTTACCGCCACGGTGACGTACAGCCTCGGCCGAATCGGAAGGGCTCTCTTCGGAAAACTCATCGATAAGGGGATGTTCGGTGCGAAGCGGCACATGAAGGAGGAGGGTGAAAATCTCAAGGCCCTGCTTGAAAAGAAAAAATGAAAGGAACAATTTTAGTAATCCCAAACAAGACATACTGAAACGGAGCATTATATATATGGATGTCATTCGTCATACACCCACCCGCCGCCGTATCGTGAAGGCGCTGTGCACTCTGATACTCATCGCGTCCGTTACGACCGGCTGCGGAAAAAACATCCCAACCATCGTCACCCCGGAGCAGAGGCCGAGGCCGAAGGTGGCCCTGGTGCTCTCCGGCGGCGCCTCCCGGGGCTTCGCCCACGTCGGCGTCATCAAGGTCCTGGAGCAGAACAACATCCCTATCGACATCGTCGTGGGCACCAGCGCCGGAAGCCTCACCGGTGCACTCTACGCCTACTATGACGACGCCGGCATGCTGGAGCGGGCGGCCCGGGAGCTGACGGTGGAGGACATCTTCGATTTCAGCATCCTGAGCATCAGCGTCGGCGTGGTCAAGGGGAACAACATCGTCTCATACGTGGAGAAGACCATCAAGGTCAAAAACATCGAGGATCTGAAGATTCCCTACGCCGCCGTGGCGGCGGATTTGAACACCGGCGAGATGGTGGTGTTCAAGAGCGGCCCCGTCTCCACCGCCGTGAGGGCCTCCACGGCCATCCCCGGTATCTTCACCCCCCTCACCCTGGGGGGACGGGTGCTTGTGGACGGCGGTATCGTCAACAGCATGCCGGTGGACGTGGCCCGGGATATGGGGGCGGACGTAATCATCGCCGTGGACGTCACCGCCCACACCACCAACTACGACGTGAAAAACGTGGTGGATATCATCATCCAGACCTTCAACATCATGGGCGCCCAGACAAACAAGTACAAGTACGAGGAAGCCGACGTGATCATCCGACCGGATGTCCGGGGGGTGGGGATTATCGATTTTTCTCAGAAAGATTATCTGATGCTGCAGGGGGAGCGGGCGGCCCGAACGGCGCTTCCCCTCATCGAGGAGGCCATCGAGAACGCCCAATAGGAAATCGATCCGTCAGGGCCGAAAAATCCGGACCAGAAGCAGCTTCCCCCGGTCATAGCCGACCGAGGGCTTTGGGCCGCTGATGACGTTGCTCACCCCCCGGGGGGAGAGAAAGGAAAGCGTCTCACCCACAAGCGGGTACTGGAGATCTCCGGTGGTCACGCCGGTGGACTCCTCGGACAGGGATATCAAGGAGACGGTATCGCCGACGGCCCCGGGAATCCGGTTCGGCTCCCCCGGCGCGAGCATCACCAATTCCTGGGCCTCGTCGACGATGCGGATATCCACGCCCCACGTCACACCGAGGACCAGAAACGACAGGTTCGCCAGCTCATGATCCAGCCTCCCCCCCAGGGCGCCGCAGATATAAATCTCTACGGCGCCCCGCTCCCGGGCGAGGTGCACCGCCAACTCCGTGTCGGTGTAGTCCTTCTGAGGGGGCTGGGTGATGATCTCCACCTCCCTGCCGTTCTGTATATCCCGCAGCTCGTCGGTGCGGATGGAATCCATATCGCCGATCAATACATCCGGAAGCCTCTCCAGGGACAGGACCGCCCCGGCGCCGCTGTCCGCGGCGATTATCAGGTCGGCGTCGTCCAGGTATCGTTTGTAGTGCCGGGGATCGTCATAGATCCCGCCTGAAAAAATCAGCGCCCGCACGACACACACCCCGCATGCATGCTGAAAAAATCAACCATAAAATCCCAACTGACCGATACCCAGAAGGATGCCCTCACGGCAGAAAAATCCGCCCTACGCCGCGTCTTCCCGGCCCGGCGCCGGCCCTCTCCCGTCAAACCGGGACATCAGCCGAATGATCGGATAGACGATGATCAGAGCCAGGATCACCTGGGGCACCAGGTACGATGCGTTGTATCCCAGGGAGTATATCCAAACGTTCGATCCCTCCGGGGCGTATTCGGAGAAAAAGATCACCCCGGATATCACGTGGGATGCATAGCGCAGGAGGCTCCCCAGAACGACGCCCATTTCCGTCAGAAACAGGTTCCTGGCCGGGATGAATCCCCCGACGCCGATCAGGGCGAAGGCCAACGGATAATCCAGCACCAGCTGGGCCGGGTGCACCACATACGGCCCGAAGAAAAGCTGCCCCAGCCCCAGCAGCAGGCCGGTCAGGACCCCGGCCGTTCCGCCGTAACGGGCGGCGATGTAAAACACCGGAATCATCTCGAGGCTCAAGGAGCCGCCGTAGGGCATCCTGAAGAGCTTGATGTTCGAGAGCACGATGGCCAGGGCGGCCATCAGCGCGATTTCCACCATCACGCGAACCCGGGCGATCTGTACGCTTTCATTCATGTCGTCCTCCAAATTATTTCGATTCCGTGTACGCACACACCGGGACTCGACGGAGCACTTTTTCCACGAAAAAAGGCCGCGGATACCCGCGGCCCGGTGACAACACATCCCGTATTGTTCACTTCCCTCCGCCGGAATTACCCGGATCAGGTTCTAAGGGTTGTCCCAAGGACTCTCAGTCGAAGCACCCCCAGTGAAACCATGACGCTCATATATGAGCGCATTTTTCTCTTATCCTATACAAAATCGACGCTTCTGTCAAGAAAAACACTTTTTTCTTGACTTCTTTTCAAATTTCACCGTATACTAAAATTGGTCGGTCGGCCAATTAATGAGTGGCGGGTATTTTATATGGATACTACTCCTTGCGATAGCCTACAGGGGGTGTAAACTCCAGGTAGGATGGCCCCGACGGCCATTCCCAGGGGGCAAAAATTCTGTAGATATGCCCGGTCGACAAACACAATAAACACCCGTCGATCATTCCGGACTCTAGACATTCAAGGCCGGCATTTCAACACGATTTTCTCATTGAAAGACATCCACCATCCATGAAAACAGACGCCCTATCCACCATCAACGATCAGAACAACCGCTACCGAAAACCGGAGAAGGTCGAGGCCTTGGTCCAGGCCGCCTATACCGCCATCGCCAGGAAGGGCTACGCCCAGGTATCCCTCCGGGATATCGCCGACGAGGCGGGGGTGAACAAATCACTGCTGCACTACTATTTTAAAGACAAAGACGAGCTGATCATGGCGGTGTACCGCCATGTGGTCCTGGAAATCCACCGCATCATCGCCCAGGCGGCGGCCCTGCCGATCAGCACCGGGGAAAAGCTCCGGCGGGGATTCCAGGAATTACTTGCGTTCACAGAGGAGAAGCCGGAGTGGATCGTGGTGGTGATGGACCTCACCGTCTATGGCGTCCAGAAAGAAGACAGCAGGCAGGAGATATTCACCATGCATGAGCAGCTCACGGAGATCATATCCGGCGGCCTCCGGGAGGCGAAAGAGAACGGTGAATTCCGCCAGGATTTCGACGAAACGGTGGTGGCCACCCTGTCGGTGGCCCTGGGGAACGGACTGGCGCTCCTGCACTGCATCGCCCGGGAAACCACCGATCTAGGCGCCGCATACGCATATTTCGGCACCATGCTCAGGGATTTCATAGCAGACACCGAATCGGAAAAACGCCGGGCGTCGGGCGAGGGATAACGGAACAATCTCGTTACGGACAATCGATACGATTATATTGATTATAATTTAATAGCTTCAGGCTTTATAATACGGTATGTAAAATATAGAAAAGCATGTATGACACGTGAGGTATGAAGTCATGACAGAGCCTGCCCGAGCCCTTGATTCAAACCGGGACGAAAACGGGGAACGAAAGCGCTCCGATCGCATCAATCGTATCAAACAGACTCTCCTCTTATCACCCATGCACCTGTGCATCGAGCGGGCGAGCCTGGTGACGGAGTATTTTCAACATATAGACCAACCAGCTGATCCAATGGTCGTCAGGAAGGCCGGCGCCCTGGCCCACATCCTGGGGGAGAAATCGGCGAAAATCTTCCCCGACGAGCTGATCGTCGGTAACGTGGGCGCATATCGCAAATCCGCCATCATCCAGCCCGAGCTCTCCGGGGTGTTTGTCAACCAGGAAATCCTCTGGATAGAAAAGAGAAAGACCACACCCTTCAAGATTTCCTGGCGGGATCGATTCACCCTGCTGTTTCGCATCGTCCCCTACTGGCTCTTTCGCAACATGGTCGTCCGGGCGTTTCTCCCCACAAAGGAGACGAGAAACACCCACGGTCTCTCCCGCCGACCCGGAAGACTCTTACGCTACGTCACCGAGCAGCTCAGCCCGGCCTATTACCTCATCAACGTGGCGGCGGGCATCGGACACTTCATCCCCAACTATGAAAAAATCATCACCAAAGGGGTGATCGGCTGCCTGGCCGAGCTGGAGAACAGCGACGATCCCCTCTCCCGGGCGGCCCGCATCGCCTGTAAGGGATTGGTGAGATTTTCCCACAACCTGGCGGACGAGGCCGAGCGCCTCGCCGCATCAGAATCGGACGACGCAAGAAAGCGGGAGCTCCTGGAGATCGCCCGGATCACCCGGCGGGTGCCCGAGCACCCCGCCGAGACATTCCACGAGGCGGTGCAGGCCCTGTGGCTGGCCCATATGACGGTCTGCCTGGAGGGGATCAACTCGGCGGTCTCCTTCGGCCGAATCGACCAGTTCCTCTATTCCTATTATAAAAACGACATCGAGCGGGGCGTCATCACCCCGAACGAGGCGCGGGAGCTCCTTCTCTGCTTCTCGGCCAAGTGCACCGAGCATGTCTTCCACGTGTCCCATGCCGTCAGCAAGTACCACGGCGGATACCTCGTGGTCCAGGCGGCCATCGTGGGCGGGGTGGACCGGGACGGAAACGACGCCGTCAACGACCTGACCCGGCTGTTTTTAGACGTGATGGAGGAATCGGGGCTCAGGGACCCGAACTACCAGGCGAGGATCCACACGGACTCCCCGGCCCCCTACGTCCACAGGGCGGTGGAAGTAGCCCGGCAGGGCAACGGCGTGCCGGCGTTCTTCTCCGACGAGGTGTCCATAGAAACCCTCCTGGCCCACGGCTATCCCCTGGAGGACGCCCGAAACTACGGCGTGGTGGGCTGCGTGGAGCTGGCGGTGCCGGGAAAGAGCTTCCTCTCCACCGATACCGCCCTCTTCAACCTCCCCTTCTGCCTGGAGCTGGCCCTGAACCGGGGACGGCGATTCGGAAAGAGGAAACGGGTGGGGGCGGACACGCCCGATCCCGAAAAATTCCAATCCATGGATGACGTGATGGAGGCCTTCACGGCCCAGGTCGAATCGATGGTCGCGCGGATGGTCGATGATCTTGCCATCATCGATTCCGGCAACCGGGACAATCACCCCACCCCCTTCTCGTCCCTGTTGGTGGACGGCTGTATGGAATCCGGGAAGGATGTCACCGAAGGGGGGGCGATATACAACGGCAGCGGCGTGCAGGGGGTGGGCATCGCCGACGTTGCCGACGCCCTGTCGGCCCTGGACGCGGTGGTCTTCACCGAAAAGGCGTATTCTTTGAGTGACGTCATCCGCGCCCTGAAGCGTAACTTCGCAGGCAGAGACAAGCTCCGGGCCCGGCTCCTCTCGGCGCCGAAATTCGGGAACGACCACGAGCTTCCCGACCGCTACGCGGACCTTGCCGCCCATATCTACCACCGGGCGGTGACCCGGCACGTGAACGTCCGGGGCGGGGGATACGTGGCCGGGTTCTATTCCTCCACGTCCCACGTCGCCTTCGGCGAAAAAACCGCCGCCGCTCCCTCGGGACGAAAAGCAGGAACGCCCTTCGCCGCGAGCCTGGGCGCCGCCAACGGCATGGATCGCCTGGGACCCACGGCCCTTCTCAACTCCGTGGCCCGGGTGGACGCAAAGCTTGCCGCCAACGGCTACGCTACAAACCTCAGGTTCGATCCGGGGGTCGTTTCGGGAGACGACGGGGTATCCCTTCTGTCATCCCTCGTTAGGGGATTCTTCGAGGAGGGGGGCATGGAGGTGCAGTTCAACATCCTTGACCCCGAGGAGCTGGTGAAGGCCAGGAACAACCCGGGGATGTACCCGGGGCTGGTGGTCCGGGTGGCGGGCTACTGCGCCTACTTCGACGACCTGCCGGACATCGTCAAAGACGAGATCATCACCCGCACCAGGCTGTCATTCACCGGCGCCGGGAATATATGAAATAAGTGAAAAAGCGCGGACGCGCACAAAAGATAAACGAAACAGTTGCAACAAAACACGAAAAGGAGCAGACAATGGCACAGGCACACTGTCATGTGACTCCCAAGGACATATGGTCGCACTCCCGGACCCTGTCCGACCGGGTTCGAAAGCTGCGGGAGGAATACTTCAGCTTCAACGATCGTCCCTATTTCAGAAACGAGGTCATGCCGCTTTCCACCGGAACCGAGTGGGACGTGGTGTTCCCCTTCCACAACTTCGGCGTGGTCCCCGAGGTCTATCCCTTCAACCCCTGTTTTTCGGACAGCCTCCTGGCGTGCGCGAAAATCGTGAAGGAAGAGGATCTACCGAAAGATTTCTGGAACTGGTCTATCCCGAAGCGACGGGCCGCTTTCTTTCGGACGGTGCTGGAAAAGTACCTGCCGGTGGACATCCTGGATGGAGAGCTGATCGTGGGGGGCCAGTTCAGCACGGCCCTGTCCCGATCCTTGAATAAAAAAGAGGCCAAGAAGTATAAAAAGCTCCACGACAAGTGGTGGAAAAAGGCGAAATGGATCAACAATGTGGGTATCGGGAACTCCTCAGCCACGTACGGCCACCTCATCCCGAATTACAAGAAGATCATCCAGAGGGGATTTAAAAGCCTGATCGAAGAATACAAGGAGATGATCGCCAAAACGAAGGATAGGGAGAAGATCGACTACCTGGAGGCGATGATCATGGCCGCCGAGGCCCCGATTATCCTCGCCGAGCGATATGCCGAAGAGGCCGAGCGCCAGGCGGGTGAGGTGAAGGACCCGACCAGGAAGAAGGAGCTCATCGAGATCGCCCGGATCATGAGAAAGGTCCCGACGAATCCCGCCGAGACCTTCCACGAAGCGGTACAGGCCACCTGGTTCACCCACATGCTGGTCATGACCGATGAATCCTACGTGGCCGCCGGCACCTCTCCGGGCCGGATCGACCAGTACCTGTGGCCCTACTACAAGAAGGACATTGAGGGGGGCCGTATCACGAGGGAGGATGCCAAGGAGATCCTCGACTGCTACTGGATCAAGCACAATTACGCCTACGACTTCCAGGGACGCATCGGCGAAAACCAGGGCATTACCGCCGGGTTCGGCCAGCTGATCACCCTTGGGGGCATCGACGAGAACTACGAGGACGCCTCCAACGACCTGACCTGGCTGATGCTCGACGTCATCGAGGAGATGAACCTCCTGGAGCCGAAGCCGAACATCCGCATCCACAATAAGACCCCGGATGACCTGCTCAAGCGGATTTCCGAGCTGGTGGCCAACGCCCAGGGCTCGCCGTTTCTCATCAACTTTGACGAGAACTCCATCGAGGGCCTCCGCTGGCAGGGTCTCCCCGAAGACCGCCTGTGGGACTACGCCCCTGTGGGGTGCCTCGAGAACACGCTCCAGGGCGACGACCGCTCCGGCACGGTGGATGTGAACATGAACATCGCCAAGGCCGTGGAGTTGACCCTCAACAACGGCGTGGACATGCAGACCGGGGACCGGATCGGCCCGAAGACCGGCGATCCCCGAAAATTCAAGAGCTTCGATCAATTCATGGCGGCGTTCAAGAAGCAGCTCCTGGCCGTCATGGAGCTGATGATCGATATCTACAACATGTCCGATGAGCTCAGGGCCACCTACGAGCCGACGGCCTACGTCTCCAACCTGGTGGACGGATGCGCCGAGAATGGGCGGGACGTCAACAACGGCGGCCCCAGATTCAAGTTCGTCACCATAGAGGGCATCGCCCTGGCCACCGCCGCCGACTCCCTCACCGCCGTCAAGAAGCTGGTCTTCGAGGACAAGAAGGTCTCCATGGACGAGCTGCTCATCGCCATCAAGGACAACTTCGAGGGCCACGAAAAGCTCCGCCAGACCCTTCTCAACAAAGCCCCCAAGTACGGCAACGACGACGAGTACGCCGATTCCATCGCCCGGGAGATCTCCCGCTTCTGGACAGAGAAGTCCACAGAATATGTCACCCCCGCCACCAACCGACGCTACCGGGGCGGGTACCTCTCCTGGAACTACTGGGTGGCCTATTCACCCACCACCGCGGCGACGCCCGACGGCAGAAAGCGGGGATCCTACCTCTCCAACGGGGTCTGCCCGGTCAACGGCGCAGACACCCAGGGCCCCACGGCGGTCACCATGAGCGTGGGGAAATTAGGTCTGGAGAGCGCCCCCAACGGCGACTCCCACACCATCAGTTTCTCCCCCTCCCTCATACGGGACAACGAGCGCCTTGAAAAGCTGATGAGCTTTCTGAGAACATACAACGAGAAAGGCGGCACGGCGCTGCAGATAAACGTCATCGATTCCGAGACCCTCAAGGACGCCCAGAATAATCCCCAGGATTATACGAATCTGATGGTTCGGGTCACCGGCTACAACGCGTACTTCACCTTCCTGGGACGAGAGATGCAAAATGAAATCATATCCCGCGTTGCAAAAGAGCTCTAAAAGCGTGCCGAAGGCGGTCATCTTCAACATCCAGCGGTTTTCCACCGAGGACGGTCCGGGCATCCGCACCACGGTCTTCTTCAAGGGCTGTCCTCTGTCCTGCCTCTGGTGCCACAATCCCGAGGGTATCCGGCACAAGCCGGAGCTGATGTGGTACAAGGGCCGCTGCATCGGCGCCCGGGACTGCCTGACGGCCTGCCCGGAAAGCGCCCTGACGCTGACGCCCGACGGGATGATCATCGACCGGGATCGCTGCACCGCCTGCGGCGCGTGCGAGGAGGCCTGCCCGGCGGCGGCCCTGGAGGTTATCGGGAAGGAATACACGGTGGAGGAGCTCTTCTTCGAGGTCAACAAGGACGAGGCCTTCTATCGCAACTCCGGCGGCGGGGTGACCCTGGGGGGCGGCGATCCGGGCATGTTTCCCGAGTTCGCATCCCCATTCCTGGCCCGGTGCAAGGAGGCGGGCATATCCACCGCCATCGACACCACCGGCGCATTCGCCGAAAAGGCGTACGAACATATCCTCCCCCACACCGACTTGATCCTGTACGACCTCAAGCAGATGAACGAGGAGCTGCACAAGAAGGCGACGGGGGTTGGCCTCACCCACATCCTCAGGAACGCCGAGACCTTCGGAAAGGGCGACATCCCCATATGGGTGCGCACGCCCATCATCCCCGGATGGACCGACCAGGAGGAAAACATCCGCACCGTCTCCCGGTTCATCGCCGAGAAGATGCCCGCGGTAGAGCGCTATGAGCTTTTGGCGTTCAACAACCTCTGCAGCGACAAGTACGAGCGGCTCGACAGCAGGTTCGACCTCTGCAACACGCCGCTGATCGAAAAGAAAAAGATGGAAAAGCTCGCATCCATAGCCAAGGACAACTGGTCCGGCGATGTCCGCTGGTCCGGCGCCACCCGGCTCGAGGACGAGTGAACGATCCATACACATATCGACACACGACGGGAGAAGAAAAAATGATTCTACCCAAAGAACTCCACGATTTATATTCCATGCCGATGATCGCCAAGTTCATGGCCACCATCGACAAGGACGGAAACACGAACCTGGCCTTCATCGCCTCCATCGACACGTACGAGGAAAAATCAGACTTCATCATCTTCGGTGAATTCCTGATGTGGAAATCCCTGGAAAACCTCAAACAGAACAAGAAGGTCGGCACCATGGCCATGAGCGAGGACCTCGTCTTCGGCGCGGTCAACGGCGACTTCAACGACGACTTCTCCAACACCGGCCCCTTCTTCGACAAGATTTCCTACAACGAGATGTTCCGATACAACGCCTACACCAAAATCAGAACGGCCGGCACCATCGCCATCAGGGAACACGTCATGCCGAGGCAGGTGGGCAAGCTCGCCATTGTCTCTGACATGTTCCAGGTCAAGGGAAAGCGGAAAAGGCTCGCGGGGACCAACGGAGTGAACATCCCCCTGACCGTCAGGAAGAAGTTTGACCTGATGCAGGCCATCAAGGCGGTGTCGTTCATGGCCGACGGAAAGGACTATCCCACCATTGTGCCGGTGATGTCGCTCTTTCCCATCGACATGAAATCCTTCGCCTTCAAGGTGTCGGGATACAACGAGGAGCTGACGGGGCTGAAAAACGGCCAGCACATCGCCGTCATGGTCCTGACGATGGATCCCATCGCATACCAGGTCAAGGGAAGGGTGAGCGCGTTCGACGGGTGCTACGGCAAAATCGTCATCGACGAGGCGTTCAGCTCATCTCCGCCCCTGGCGGGGGAGAAGATCGCGTAGGGGGCCGGAGAGACAGAGACCGTCTCGGAGTTTCCCTCATCGCCGTGTTAAAACAAAATGAAAAAAACCAATCCTGAATCCCGGGGAATATCCCCCGGGATTTTTTCATGCGCCGTTCATCTCTCACCCAGTATGCCCACCTTCACCCGTACTCCTTATTTTCGGCATTCGATCCGGGAAAACTCATAATCCCTTCGGAGAAAAATTGATATTGCCGTTGTTCATCGATTCGGATACAATGACTTCCGGGATCGCCCCAGGGGTGTCATCGCATAAAAACCGAACCGGAAACTGAGATACCAAAGAAGACACCGGCACGGATATATCACGATGACAATAGACCGTACACCCGGATGCGAGACCCATTTCACTATGCTTTTTTCGTATTTGGGCATTCGCATAGAGAGAGGTGAACCAATGTCACATCATACCGGCGCTCCGGTCTCCGGGCGCAAGAAAACCATGGTATTCATCCTGCTGGGCGTAATCCTCATCGTCTTCGGTACCTTCTACGCCGTGGACTGGATGAACTATCTTTACGGTCTTGAAAATCTCTACACATCCTACGCCAAGGGATTCGTATCGCTCCTGTGCGCCGTCATCGCCTGGATGATCGGGACGAACTATGTTGACAAAAAAGACGCCCTCCTCTTGAAGCTGGCGTTTCTCTGCATCGTCCCCACCGATATCCTGATGGGGATCGTCGCCGTCAACTCTAAGGCGTCCGCGGCCACCATCCTCACCGCCTTCATCATCGGCGCCTTCCTCTCCATCACTGCCCATGTGCTGCTCATCATCCGTCACGGACGTGGATTCGGCTGGGTGCGGCCGTCGAAATCGGGGAGATCCGTGGCCTCAGCCCTTGCATTGCCGCTGCTGTTCATCGTGATGGGGGCGGCCACCTTCCTCCTTTTGGCCGAGGGGCTTTCGAAGGTGGGGCTCTTCTATCCCGGCCTTGCGTACGTGATCATCATTGTCATATCCCTCTGGGTGGCCTGGGAGGCGGTCAGGAATCGACTCTACCCGAAGATAAATGCGTACATCATCGCTATTGCCATCACCTGCTGGTTTCTCACGGAGATATTCGGCTCCATCTACAACATCCAAATCGGCACCCCGTCCCTCATCTGTTTCAACATCGTCTGGATTTTCTACACCCCCACGGCGGTGCTCCTGGCCCTGAGCGGATATCGATGGAAAGAAGCGGATGGATGGGAATAGGTGAGTTTTTCACAATTTTGGGAACATCATGACATGACACGATCACACCCGATTGGAATACGATATATTATCGCCGTCTGTGCATCGCTGATGATACTCTTCTCCCTCCCGGCGTTTGTCCTCGCCCAGGCCGGCGCCACGAAAGAAATCGAGGTGGAGTGCGACTGCCTGGCGGAGCACACCTGGGAGGCGGTGAAACGAGTCGTCAGCGAGCGATACCCGGTGGCGATTCTCGACAAGTCCGAGGGGCTAGTCGAGACCGAGTGGTACTCCCACGGCGGGGGCGGGGTGTATGAATTCCGCTTCGTGATCGAAGTGACCGACGAACTCATCGTCATCACCTCCCAGGGACGATACATCACCGATGAGCGGCCCACCCCGGCCCGCGACACGACGGGCCTTTCTGAGCTGGCCCGGGCCATCGACGAGCGGGTCAACTGAGGTATTCCACGGCCGACCGATACTGCAATGGATAAAAAACACGGGCCGATGTGAAAACACATCGGCCCGTATCTTTTATTCCGTTTCGATCCCGTCGTGACGGATCGCTTTTCTAAAAAAGCGCGCCTACTTCTTGGCGGGTCCGATGGGGAGCACCGTCTTGCCGAAGGTGGTGTTGATGATACCCGCGGCGGAGGTGTACCACGCGGCGACGGCCGTGGCTACGCCCACGTATCCGCCCATCACGTTGAAAGCCGGTCTCCCGAAGTGACCGATATCCAGCAGGATGAACGTGATCAGAAGCAGGGTGAAGGTGACCAGCAGCGCCTTGTTGGTCTTGATGCTGCCGATCCACATGTAAAACGTGAAAATGGTCCATGCGACCAGGAACCATGCGACGATCATATTTTCCTCAAGAGAGATTATCCCCTTGTTGTAAAATATGATAACCAGTGCCAAGCTCACCCAGAAGCTCCCGTAGGAAACGAAGGCCGTGGCGCCGAAGACGTTGCGCGTCTTGTATTCCCACATGCCCGCCAGAATCTGGGCAAAGCCGCCGAGGACCAGCGCAGAGGTCAACCACGCGTGGGCGGCGTCCAGGCCGATGATGCCGGCGTTATGCATACTCAGCAGGAAGGTCGTCAGGGCGAAGCAGTTCAGCCCCAGGGGACCCGGATCCGCCGGTGACAGGCTCTCAAAACCCGCCACTTCAACCTTGGTAATGTCTTGTGCCATTCTCTACAACTCCTTGATAAAAGGATTAGTAAACTGGTATTTCAAACCGGGTATCACACACCGGTTATCGGTTTTCATACACTCGGCTTAAAAATATTTTGCTTATTATAAATGGCAAAGGCTTTGTGTCAAGATAAAATGTAAAAAAAATTGACCGACGGTCAATAAAACCGCCGGTATAGGAAAAAACATGACCTCACGGCATGTTTTTCTGGAAACAGCCCCGAATTTCTCTATTTTCTCTCCGCCTCCAGTATCTCCCGGGCCTCCGGTACCGCGGCGAAAATTTGCTCAACGGTATTACAGGCGAAATCGGCGCAGGCCCCGCAGTGGACGACGTCACGCTCCCTGGCGCAGGCCCGCACGGCGCACTCATAGCAGTGGGCGCACTTCTTCCCCTCCACCAGACAGCCGTCGCACCAGATGTGCTCCACTTTCACATCCACCCCGTAATGCTTCGTCCAGAGGGCGGCCGTTTCCTCCGCCTTTTTCAGGTCGTTGTTCTTCGTTGCCTCATACGCGGGGCAGTCGGTGCACACCAGCCCGCAGTAGGCGATCATTCTCTCCATATGTTTCCTCCTTGTTTCAGCGGGCGCCCCGGGCCGCGGACAGCATGTGGTATCGCCCGATTTGCTCCATGGTCACAATCCCAACCAATTTATCACCCCGTACCACCGGCATCATGGAGACATGTTTTTCGCTCATTTCCTTATACAGCGTCACCAGCTTCGTATTCTCCGTGGTGACGTCGAATTTCCTGTTCATTACTTCGGCGATACGCTCGGTCTCCCTCCCCTCGCCGATGCCCCGAATGATATCCTCCCGGGTGAGCACACCCATGAGGGTTTTCCCGAACAGCACCGGGAAGTTCCCCTGGAGGGTGTGGAGAAACGCCTCCGACGCCGCCTTGAGGTTGTCGTTTGGGGAAAACGACACAAAATCGGTGAGCATCACCTCCCGGACCGGCGCGTCGGCCAGGGCCGTGCGCATGGCCCAGATGCGCTCCTCCCCCTCGGCACCGAGATAGATGAACACGGCGATCAGGGCGAGCCACCAGTTATAGAGAATCCCGGTAAAAAAGAGCACGACGGCCAGCGCCTGCCCCACGAATACGGCGATGCGGGTGGCCTTCATATGCTCCATGAACATTCCCAAAATGCCCCGGAGCACCCTCCCCCCGTCCATGGGAAACGCGGGTATGATATTGAACGCCGCCAGGATCAGGTTGATCCAGAACAGGTTCAGCGCCATGTTCCCCTCGAAAAGCGAATCCTCGCTCCAGAATGTGATGGGAATATCCATCACCAGGAGCACCACCAGCAGTATACCCGAGATGACGATACTGGCCAGGGGACCGGCCAGGGAGATGAGTATCTCCTGTTTCGGATCTTCGGGAATCTCGTCCATCTGGGCCATCCCCCCGATGGGGAGGAGGATGATCGAGCGCACCCGATGGCCGAAGCGGATCGCCACCAGGCTGTGGGACAGCTCGTGGATGACGACGCATACGAAAACAAGTATCACGAACAGAACGCCGAAGACGCTCTGATGGAGGTCCTCCCCCACCAGAGCCACGAATACCAGCAGGATAAGAAACGTAATGTGTACCTTGATCGGTATCGAAAAGACAGAGCCGATCTGAAACGACCACTTCATGCTCGCCTCCGGGATGATTCAAATTTAATACTCTCGACATACTACCTCAATCGTGAGCGAAAATCATCCCTTTTTATCTGACTTCACCCACGGGCGCTCATACGCCGTCGTGATTACCAGGGACACGGAGAAGGAAAAGCATATACCGGGTTATTGTGTCGGGACTGGACATCGATTCCGGGGGCGATCGTCCTACATTTCCGGCAGCGATTCGGAATAGTCCCGGATTTCCTGAAGGACCTTTTTCACCTGCTCCTCGTCCTCGCCGACGGCCCGGATGACCAGGGTCATGGCGCCGTACGTGGGATACGAGCCGACGGACACGCCGGGGAAGTCCTCGTTGAGCTTGGCTATCAGGTGGGCGATGCGTGCCTCAACCTCGGACAGGACGATCTCGTCCATATAGCGATTCTGGTTCGGCTGGATGAACCTATTTTCGATCTGGTCGGTGAAGATGGTCTTGAGCTCCTGGGGCACGCCGGGAAGCACGAAGATGCGGGTGTCGTCTTTGGTAAGGGTGACTCCGGGGCAGAAGCCGGCCTTGTTTTCCAGGACCGTCGAGCCGTCGATGATCGTCGCCATCTTTCGAATGGCGTCGTTCACCTCCATTTTTTGTTTGATGAATCCCCGCTCCAGGAGGTGATCCGCCAGGTACTCCATGTGGGACAGGGCCTCGTCGGATACCACGCATTTCTTCCCCAGGGCGTCTCCCACCGACGACATGGTGATGTCGTCCGGCGTGGCCCCCAGGCCGCCGCAGATGAACAGGTAATCCACCAGGCCGAGAGAGGCCCGTATCAGGCCGGACAGGGTGTCCTTGTCATCGCCGATGATGATAATCCGCTCCAGCTCCTCGCCCAGGAAAAACAGCCGCTGCGCCAGCCATCGGCTGTTCGTGTCCTGGATGTGTCCGGTGAGAATCTCGTTTCCCACGGTAACGATAATGGTCGACATGCTTTATCTCCCTGGTAAGGTTCACTCCTCCGACGACACCCCCGCCGCATCCCGGAAACTTCACCCGCTGGGGCCGACATATCCCGCCGGGGGCTTCTTATTGCCTGCATCTCTCCGTATCGCCGCCCTCCTGGCTCACCCGAGCCGCGCCGCCGGCATGGTGAGGCCACGAAGCCTCGAAATCCGGGGCCCTTGGATGCGGGCGATACGATACCGCCCCGGTGCTCACTTTCGGGCGATCAGCTGGGCGATCGCCTTTACCTGTCGATTTTCGACGACGGTCCCCTCCCGATAATAGACGATATGCATATCCCGACACAGATCGAGGAGCTCGTTTTCCCCGAGGTAATGATCCGGGTTGCTCTTGGAGGTGAATCCCCCGTGTTTTTTCGTGAATGTCTCAAAGACCAGGTAGCCGCCCGTTTTCAGGCCCGCGATCAGTTCTCCCAGGAGCGCGCGATCGAGATAGTAGAAGTTTATAACCAGGTCATACAGCTCCGGCTTGATGACGTACTCGGTTAGGTCTGCCTGTATCAGGTTGACCCGATTCCTGAGGCCGTCGCCTGTGTGCATCCCCCTCAAAAGCCGATCAGCCATGAGAAGCCCTTCCCGGGAATTGTCCACCGCGTCCACGATGAATCCCCGGCGGGCCAGAAACGCCGCGTTCCTTCCCGGGCCCGAGGCCACGTCCAGGGCCCTTCCTGTCGGAAACAGGGCGACGTGATCCCGGAGCAGCGCCGACGGCCGACTCCACACCGCCGGGTCCTCCAGGGCGAAGCGCTTGTCCCAGCGGGTATTGAGACACGGTATGCCGTCTTTCTTCTTCAGGACCTTCTCCAGGATGAGTTGTCATGCAGAAGCTAAGAAAAATATGCTATACTGTCGCACAGAGAATATCATAATCATTACAGAATGGGAATGGTAAAAGCGGGAGCCGGGGAGTGATAGAAGCAACGACACGGTTGATAGAGACATCCGGGCGCATCGTCGCCTTCACCGGGGCAGGGATCAGCACCGAGGCCGGGATTCCCGATTTCAGGAGCCCCGACACCGGTCTGTGGGAGACCACCGGGAGGCTTACCCAGCTCATCGCGTTCACCTCCCTCGGATTTCGCCTGTTCCCGAAGGCCTTCTACAAAAGGGGATTGCCGCTCTTTTCCACCCTGATGGAGGCACACCCCACCCGGGCTCATCGCTTCCTGGCGGAGCTGGAGGAGGAGGGAAAGCTCACGGCGGTGATCACCCAGAACATCGACGGCCTGCACCAGGCGGCGGGAAGCCGGACGGTCTGTGAGCTTCACGGCCACATCAGGAGCGGTGCGTGCATCGCCTGCGACCGGGAGTATTCCCTGCAGGACCTGGAGAGTCGCCTCGACGGAAAACATCTTCCCCCCCGCTGCGGGGAGTGCGGCGGAGTCATCAAGCCGGGGGTGGTCCTCTTCGGAGACTCCCTCCCGATGGACGACATCACCCTTGCCTTTCACCATGCGATACGGGCGGATCTTTTAATCGTGATGGGATCATCCCTGACGGTAACGCCCGCGGCGCACATCCCGGCGGCAGCCGTCGCCAACGGCGCCCGCCTCGTTATCATCAACCGCACCCCCACGCCCCTGGATGACCGGGCGGATGTCGTCATCCGGGGGGGCTTGGAGGAGACCGCCGACGCCATCGGTGAGATCAGGCGCCTCTCCTACTCGTAGAACGGGTCGGGAGCGATGCGCACATAGGCGATATCCCGGCCCAGGAGCACGCCGTCGTCCCAGACCTCGAAGGTGATGACCACCCTCCCGGTCTCCCGGGCCCGGATGCCGATGCCGCCGGGGTACGACCAGCTGCTCCGAGGCGGAATGGGATCGATGTCCCCCCCATCGTAGGAGAGGTCCAGCCGGTACGACGGCTGCGACTTGACCACGAAGACCAGGCCCTCCAGGGTCTCATCGGTCAGGTTTACCACCGAAACGTACATTCTCGTCGGATCGCCCACGTTCAGGGTGACATTTGGATTGACCACCTCCACCCGGACCGTCGACGTATCGTCACCGCCGCCTCCCGTCCCCATCGACGCGCAGGAGGCCAGAAGAAACATGCCCACGAGCAGTGGGACGATACTGTATCTTATGCGTGTCATGTGTATCTCCTTTTTCTTTCAGTATAACACTCCCCTCGACAATCGTCGAGGGAGGTATTTCGAGCGTCCGTATAGTCTTGACACCCGGGCAGACTCCCGTTAGACTGAAAAACAGACACCAATTCGAAAGGAATAGAGACAGCTATGTACTTCGCCGGCGTAGACCTGGGCTCACTCACCGCCAAGGCGGTCATCATCAACAATGGAGACATCGTCTGCCACCGGGTGATCCAGTCCGGATACAACAGCACGGAAAACGCCCACCGGGTGATGAGCGCGTGCCTGGAACAGACGAACCTCACCCTCGACGACCTTGAATATGTCATCTCCACCGGCTACGGCCGGGTGAACGTCCCCTTCGCCCACAAGCAGGTCACGGAGATCACCTGTCACGCCAAGGGCGCCAACTACCTCTTCCCACAGGCCAGAACCGTCATAGACATCGGCGGGCAGGATTCCAAGGCCATGTCCATCGATGACACCGGCCGGGTGAAGGATTTCGTGATGAACGAAAAATGCGCCGCCGGGACGGGGCGGTTTCTGGAGGTGATGGCCCACGCCCTGGAGGTGGATTTGGACAGCTTCGGCTCCCTGTCCCTGACGTCAGAGGCCCCTGCGAAGATTTCCAGCATGTGCACCGTCTTCGCCGAGAGCGAGGTTATCTCACAGATTGCCCAGGGCCTTCCCAAACAGGATATTATCGCCGGCATCCACGACGCCATCACGAGCCGTGTCGCCTCCATGGCCCGACGGGTCCCCATCGCCGAGGACGTGGTCCTCACCGGTGGGGTATCGAAGAACGTGGGCGTCGTCAAGGCGCTGTCGAAAAACCTGGGGCACGATATCCATGTCTCGGAGCTCTCCCAGATAGCCGGGGCCCTGGGGGCGGCGCTCCTGGCCCGGGACACCGGGGAAAAGGCCGCGGACTGATTAATGAAGCGGCGGGAAGCACCCCGCCGCTCATTCGGCATATCGGGAAATCCATAGAAAATCGATACATCTTTTTCATCCTGTCCGGCAGCTATTCACACCGACCGCTCCGGCTCCACTCTCGCCACCCCTTCCCTTCCCGGAGTTGACCTGATGGATACACTTTTCACACAAAAGGAGTGCATCATGGACACCCTTCGGCGCTTCCCGCTGATCGTCGTCGCATGCGTGATGATCGTATCGGCCGGTTTGTTTTTCTCACCGGCTGCCCTCGCCGGAGACACCTGGGGTCTCTGGAGCGGCGGTACGGCCCTCCGGGGGGCGAACATCCACCAGCGCCTGGTCTACCCGGAGCTGGACGGAACGGAATACCTGGGGAGCGGCCCCGTGGGACCGCCCTTTACCCAGGCGGATTTCGACCGCCTTGCGGCCTTGGGGGCCAACTACGTCAACATCTCCCATCCCGGACTCTATACTGAAACACCACCCTATCAACCCGACCCGGCGGTGGTGGAAAACCTCGATCGCCTCATCGAGATGGCGGAAAATGCGGACCTCTTCGTGGTCGTCAGCTTTCGCACCGGCCCCGGCAGGAGCGAGTTCACCTTCTACTACGGCGACGAGGGGTGGTTTCCCGCCTCGTATATTAATAACAGCGTCTGGGACGATCCCGGGGCCCAGGCGGGCTGGGCCGAGATGTGGCGCTACACCGCCGAGCGCTACCGGGACAATCCGGTCATCGCGGGGTACGACCTGATGGTGGAGCCGAACATCAACGAGGTGTACGACATCTGGGAGCCGGACGAATTCTACGCCCGGTTCGGGGACACCACCTCCGACTGGAACCTGATGTATCCCGAGATCGTCTCGGCTATCCGGGAGGTGGACCCGACCGTCCCGATCCTGGTGGGAGCCATGGGCTACAGCGCCGTCGAGTGGCTTCCATACCTTGAGCCGATGGGCGATCCCCGCATCGTCTACGCCGTCCATCAATACGCCCCCTATGAATACACCCACCAGGGTAAGCGGAAGCATATCCCCTATCCCGGCTCCATGGATACCGACTGGGACGGGACGAAGGAGGAGTTCGACCGGGGATGGATCGACGTCCTCATGGATACCGTCAGGGAGTATCGGGACGTTCACGGGGTCGTGACCGCGGTCAACGAGTTCGGCGTGGTCCGCTGGGTTCCCGGCGGGGCGGCGTTTCTGACGGACGAGATGGAGGTCTTGGAATCGATGGGGATGAACCATGCGATCTGGGCCTGGCACGCCGGGTGGGAGCCCTACGCCGACAACGACGCCTTCAACTTCCTGTTCGGCCCGGACCCCTCCAAACACGTCGAGGCCCCGGGAAACGAGCTGCTGTCCGCCATCACCTCATTCTGGAGTAAAAACTATGTCCGCCCCTCCACCTTCCGCTGACGAGAATAGCCGTTGCACCTGGGCCACGGGGGAATACCTGGCCCCCTACCACGACACCGAGTGGGGGGTCTTCACCCTGGACGACCGGGCCCACTTCGAGCATTTGAGCCTTGAGGGATTTCAATCCGGCCTGAGTTGGACGACGATTTTAAAAAAACGGGCGCATCTCAATAAAATCTTCGCTGACTTCGATCCAATTCAGGTTGCGGGATTCGATGAGAAGACGGTAGAGGAGATACTTAAAGACACCGGCGGCATCCGAAACCGCCGGAAGGTCGAATCCGTGGTGAACAACGCCCGGAGTGTACTTCAGATCATCCAGCGGGAGGGCTCTTTCGGCGGGTTTCTCTTCGACGCCTTCGGGGGAAAAGTGACGGTCAACCGCTTCACGAAGGACTCGGAGATTCCCCCCCACACCGATGCCTCGGCTAGGCTTGCGAAGCTGCTCAAGAAGGAAGGATTTTCCTTCGTCGGCCCCACCACCGTCTACGCCCACCTCCAGTCGATGGGATTCGTCAACGACCACCTGGTGAGTTGTTTTCGCTGGGAGGAGATACAAAAAGACTATACATAGCCGATGCGGGGTATCGCCGCCTGGGACGCTCAATGAAAAAACAAGCTCACGGAGAATGATTCGACACGGAGATTCTTACATCTAAAAGAGCACCGTCTTCCCCCCGCACGGAGGCTCACCCCCGAACGAAGCGTTACATGTCCTCTCGCCGGACAGGGGGCTCGTCTTGCCCGGCAGGGCCCTCCCGCAATCCGGGCAATAGATCGCGCCGCACTTGGTGCATCTATGCCACATGTTCACGACGCTCGGCAGCACGCCGTGAACGGCGCCGCATTTCACGCATCTTTCACCAGCCATCTATAACCTCCCATCCCCTTCTCAATAAGTAAGTTTTTTTTCGACCTCTCGAATATCTCGCGCCGTCATAATAACACTATTATTATATTAATATTGTGCTATTATTAACAACAAATCCAAAAAAATGCCTGATCAGCCCGGTAGATTCAACACGCTTCTCGTATTGTCGGAAACCTGCATGCCCACTGTCTCCATCTCCTCCCCCCGAAGCTTCGCCACGGCATTCGCCGTGTGGACGACGTAGGCCGGCTCGTTTCGCTTTCCCCGGTAGGGCTCCGGGGTCAGGAAGGGGCAGTCGGTCTCAACGAGGATGCGGTCGGCGGGGAGCTTCTTGACCACCTCGTGGAGCGTCTTCGCCTTGGGAAAGGTCACCGGGCCGGCTATGGAGATGTAAAATCCCAAATCCATGCAGACCTTCGCGTATTCCCAGTCCCCGGAGAAGCAGTGGATGATCCCCGGCACGTATGACTGTCGGTACGCCTTGAGGTAGTCCAGCACCGCGTCGTGGGCGTCCCGGTCATGGATGACCACCGGCAGCTTCACCTCGCCCGAGAGGTGGAGAAAGTCGGAGAAGACCTTCATCTGGGTCGCCTGGGGCGACAGGTTCCGATAAAAATCGAGGCCGGTCTCGCCGATGCCCACCACCTTTTTATTCTTTGAAAGCTCCCTGAGGCCGTAGAGGACCGCGTCGTCCACCTCCTTGGCGTCGTGGGGGTGGGTGCCGATGACGGTGTAGACGTCGTCGTGGTTCTCTGCGATCTTGACCGATTCGGTGGAGGAGTCCAGATCGATGCCGACGGTGACGATGGCGGAAAGTCCCGCATCTCTCGCCCGCTCGATCACCCCGTCCCGGTCGCTTCCGGTCTTGTACATGTCCAGGTGGGCGTGGGAGTCGATGAGCATATCAGGAGAGCCTTCCGCCGGGGGCGGCGTCCTTGTCCACCGTCACGAGGCTCATGCCGATATCTTTATCCTGAACCGCCAGCAGCATCCCCTGGGAGGTCACCCCCATGAGGGTCGCGGGCTTGAGGTTGGCCACCACGACGATGCGCTTCCCCACGATCTCATCTATGGAATAAAACTCCGCGATGCCCGCCACGACGGTCCGGGGTGATTTCTCCCCCAGGTCGACGGTCAGCTTTAAAAGCTTCTTCGACTTCTCAATGGGAACGGCGTCCGTCACCAGTCCCACCGCCAGCTCCACCTTCTTGAAATCATCGAACTCCAACAGCTCCATGGGTGTATCCGCCTTCTTCTTTTTTTTCTTCTTTTCCTGTTTCTCTTTCTTCGGCTTTTCCTGGTCCGCCGCCAGCGCCTTCTTTGCGTCTATCCTCGGAAAGAGCGACTCCCCCACCATCACCGGGGCACCGGGGGGCAGGCCGCCCCAGCTGTCCAGCTCGTCCAGGCGCTTCTTGGAAAAATCCGCCCGCACGCCGATACGGTCAAGGATCTCCTCGGCGGCACTGGGCATGAAGGGTATCAAGAGCGTCCCGATGAACCGGAGCGTCTCGAGGATGTCATATATGACCCGGGACAGCCGACCCTCCCGGGATGGGTCCTTCTTCAGCTCCCAGGGCTCGTTTTCCACGATGTAGCGGTTGGCGGCGCCGATGAGCTCCCAGATCGCGATAAGCGCCTTGTGAAACGCCAGGGACTCCATCCCCTTTTTGTACTCATCCAGCACCCGCATGGCGGTGGAGATGAGATCGTCATCGGTCTCCCCTATCGGTCCACCCGGCGCGGGCACCTGGCCTTGGAAATAATTGACGGCCATGGTAAGGCTTCTGCTGGTGAGATTGCCCAGATCGTTGGCCAAATCCGCATTGATCCGGGCAACCATCGCCTCCTCGGAGAACGAGGCGTCCAGGCCGAAGACCATGTCCCGGGTCAGGTAGTATCGAAAGGCGTCCAGACCGTACTTGTCCTTGAGAGAGAGGGGACGCACGATGTTGCCCAGGGATTTGCTCATCTTCGATTCTTCCACGTTCCAGTAGCCGTGGACGTTCAGATGCTGATACGGCTCAAGCCCTGCGGCCTTGAGCATCGTCGGCCAGTAGATGCCGTGGGGCTTGAGAATATCCTTGGCGATCAGGTGCTGGCAGGCGGGCCAGTACACGGCGAATCCATCGCCTTCTGGATAGCCGATGCCGGTGAGATAGTTGATCAGGGCGTCGAACCAGACGTAGCAGACGAACTTGCTATCGAAGGGAAGCTCAATGCCCCAGTCGAGGCGGCTCTTGGGCCGGGAGATGCAGAGGTCCTCTAGGGGCTCTGAGAGAAACGACAGCGCCTCGTTCTTGTAGCGCTCGGGGCGGATGAAGTCCGGATGCTTTTTGATGTGATCGATGAGCCAATCCTGGTATTTACTCATCTTGAAGAAGTAGTTCTCCTCCTCGATGAACTCCGGCTCCACCTGATGATCGGGGCACTTCCCGTCGACCAGCTCCCGCTCGGTGTAGAACCGCTCGCACCCGGTGCAGTAGAGCCCGCCGTATGAGGAGAAGTAGATATCCCCGTTGTCGTAGACCTTCTGGAGAATGCCCTGGACCACCTTCACGTGGTCCGCATCCGTGGTTCGGATGAAGCGGTCGTTGGTGATGGAGAGCTCGGGCCACAACGCCCGAAACTGCCCGCTGATCTCGTCGGCGTATTCCTTGGGGGACACCCCCTTGTCGTGGGCCGCCCGCATCACCTTGTCGCCGTGCTCGTCGGTGCCAGTCAGGAAAAAGGTGTTCTGACCGACCAGGCGGTGGTATCGGGACAATACGTCCGCGATTATGGTCGTGTATGCGTGCCCGATGTGGGGCGACGCGTTTACGTAATAGATCGGTGTGGTTATATAAAAGATATTGTCTTTCTCTGCTGTCACTGACTGCTCCCTTGAACGATGAGGTGGTGGGTTAATTGTCGGTCGATGTGTTGTCGGCCGATGTGTTCTCGGTCGATGCGCTCTTATCCCGGGAGGGGCTCTCCGTGAGAGTCTCGCCGCACAACTCCATCTCGGTGCCGTCCTCCAGAAGAACGGTGATCTTTTTCTCCAGGACGTTCTGCCGGATGACCTTCGCCTTGCCGCGATCGGTCATGATGCGCTTTCCCAGTTTCGGGATTTCCCGCTTCATCTCGAGATACGTCTCGTACTCGTACTTGAGACAGCACATCAAGCGCCCGCAGACACCGGATATCTTCGATGGGTTCAGGGAGATATTCTGGTCCTTGGCCATTTTCACCGAAACCGGGTCGAACGAGCTCAAGATGGTGTTGCAGCACAGCACCCTCCCGCAGGACCCGACACCGCCCACCAGCTTCGCCTTGTTCCGAACGCCGATCTGCCGCATCTCGATGCGGGTACGAAATCGGGAGGCCAGGTCCCGCACCAGGGCGCGAAAGTCCACCCGCTGATCGGCGGTAAAATAGAATATTATCTTGCTGCCGTCAAAGAGGTGCTCCACGTCGACCAGGTGCATATCGAGGGTGTGCTTATTGATGCACTCGTTGCAGTATTCCCTGGCCTCCACCTCCCGCTCGCGGTTTTCCTCCTCGGTCTCCAGGTCCTTCTCGGACGCGGGCCGAAGCACCGGCTTGAGGGGACGCTCCGAGTCTCCATGCTCTGCCTCCCGGGGCGGCGTCGCCACCGTCCCGATGGAAAGGCCCCGCTCGGTCTCCAGCACCACCTTCTGGGAGGTATCAAGCTCGAGATCCAGTGCGTCGAAATGATATATTTTTCCGCGTTCGCGAAAGCGGATTCCTACAATGCGTTTCATCTGTTGTATTTCAATTCCGTGAGAGTCATCAGCAGAGACGACACCATGATGCGTACGTCTGCATTATTGATAAGCCGGGCGCGCTGGGCCTCCCGTATCAGCTCGGTACACCGCATCAGGGATGTCGTCGCCGTCCGGCTCCACGCCCCCTTGTGTTCATGCCACAGACCGCTGTCGGTCAGCTCGCCCACCGCCTCGATCTCATGGTAGACAATCAGGTCGCGGTACCAGTTCATCAGTATATCGAGAATATCGAAAATTTCAACTTTAAATTTGGAGAGTTTTTCCGCCAGCAAATCGATCCCCTCGGGATCGTCGTACTCCATCCGGGCCAGCTCCCCCACCACCATGTCCCGGATGGAGATCAGCCCGCCCTCCTTGAGGGCGATCGCCCGGGAGAGGCTTCCCCGGGAGAGGGCCACCACCGGCGATTCTGCTGACGATTCGCCCGCGATCCGGGCGACGACGTCCGAGGGGAGCGGATTGAAGCGCACCCGCTGACACCTGGACGCAATGGTGGCCGGGAGGGCGAAGAAGCGGCTCGTCACCAGGATGAAATGGGTACCCGTCGGCGGTTCCTCCAGGGTCTTGAGAATGGCCGCCTGGGCTGAGGCGGACATCATGTCCGCGGGATCGATGATGATCACCCGAACATCCCCGGAGAAGGGACGAAAGGCGATGATCTCCTCCACCTCCCGGATCATATCGATGGGGATGTTTTTCTTATCATCGGGGATTTCGATTCGTATTACGTCCGGGAACGTATCCCGGAGGACCCTTCGGCACGGCTCGCACTCGAAACAGGGTCGGGGAGACCCACCCCGGCACACCAGGGCCTGGGCAAGCCGCATCGCCGCGGTCCGCTTCCCCACCCCCGGAGGACCGGAAAAGACCATGGCATGGGGGATTCGATCCACCGAGAGGAGCCCTGAGAGGATCCCGGTGGATCGCTCCTGCCCCTCGATCCCGTCCCACCTGACATTCTTTTCACCTGCCGGTGTCATATCGTATTCGTCTTGCGCTCAGATATTAATAATAAACAAGACCCCATACGTACCTGCATGGGGTCTTTCCATTCCGGTATCACTGCGATGTATCGATGGTCGCACATCCCGATGCACCCGGTGAAGTCACCGGGGCGACCCGTGGACGCGAGGGATCACGACACCTCGTTTTTTACTTGGCGATAATGGTAAAGTGGGCCCGGCGGTTTTTCGCCCATGCGGCTTCATTGTGCCCCGCATCCAGGGGCATTTCCTCTCCGTAGCTGATGGTGCTCAGGCGACCGGCGCTGACGCCGAGATTGATTAGAAAATCCCGGGCGCTCTTGGCCCGTCTGTCTCCCAGGGCAAGGTTGTATTCAATCGTGCCCCGCTCGTCGCAATGGCCCTCGATCTCCACGTTCACCGTCGGATTATCGGCAAGCCACTGGGCGTTTTCCCGCAGGATTTCCTGGGCCTGAACCGTCAGGGAGGACTTGTCGAATTCGAAGTTGATATCCTGAAGACCGTAAAGCGTCCCGTCGAGGTACCTGTCTCCCGAAATGTCCTCACCCTCAATCACGCCGGTGGGGCCGACATCGCCGGTACCCATACCGATATCCTTGACGGTCCTGCTGCATCCCAGGCTCATCGCCAGGACAATGGCGAGGAAAAGTATCGTTCCCACACGTATATATCGGGTCATCGGGATTCCTCCTTTGTAAATAGTATGCCGACCGTTCCAATTGTAAGTACTATTATATTACTATACACGAAAAACATCGAGTATCAAACACTTTTCTAAACCGGTTACTGAAAGTCCACCCTGGGGGACCAGGCCGGCGAGGTGTCGTTTCCCCCGGTTCCGGGGATCATCGTCTGATCCGACCCGTCTGCCCGCATCCAGTATATTTTGCTCGCTCCTCCCCGGGTCGAGGAAAAGGCGATGATATTTCCGTCCGGCGACCAGGTGGGATTCTCGTTGTCCCCCCTGTTTGTCAGGCGCATGGCGCCGCTGCCGTCGGTATTGATGACGTAGACCTGGAAGAGCCCCGCGCTCATGCCCACGTAGGCGATGGTATCCCCCTTCGGAGACCATGCCGGGGAGGTGTTGTAGCCCCCTGAATAGGTGAGACGCGTAACCTTCCCGGTGGAGACATTCATGATGTATATCTGCGGCCCCCCGCCCCGGTTGGAGGTGAAGGCGATCATGGAGCCGTCGGGCGACCAGGCCGGCGAGACGTCGATGTCGCCGCTGGTGACTTTTTTCACGCCGCCGCCGCTCGCGTTTATCACGTAGATATTCGCGTCGTAGTCCATGGTGGAGGTAAAGGCGATCATGGAGCCCGACGGCGAAAATGACGGCGAGATGTTAATACCGTCGTACGAGGCGACGAGGGTATCCACGAACGACGTGATATCCACGGTGAATATCCGGGGATATCGCTGCTTGAAGGAGCAGTAGACCAGCTTCGTGCCGTCCGGAGACCAGTCGGGGGAGAGATCGATGGCGCTGTTGTTCGTGCAGCGAATCTTGTTTCGACCGTCGATGTCCATGATGTAGATTTCCTTCTCCCCGTGCTGATCGGTGGTGAAGGCGATCATGGACTGGAAGATCCCCGGCTCACCAGTATATTCCAGCATCAGCTCGTCGGCGAACTTGTGTACCATCCGGGAAAAGTCCTCCGCATCCCCCCGATAGCGCCGACCGAAGATGAACGAGTCGTTGACCACGTCATAGAGGCGCATTTCGAGCACCAGATTATCGCCGACCATTTCATAGCCGCCCTTGATGACCGCCTCGGCCCCCAGGGACATCCAGACCTGGGAGTCGATCTTATCCACCCGGTCGTATTTGTCCGGACTCGGAGTGTACAGCGACGGGTCCACCAGCTCAAAGATCCCCGCCATGAAGAGGTCGTCGGTGAGTACCTCCCGGCTCTCTTTCGCCAGAGTCGGATCGTCGCCCCGGCGGGCCATGTTTATAAATTCCGGCACGGCGATGGGAAACTGTGTAAAGCCGGGGGCGTCAATATCGATATATACCTTTCCCGCGGAGCTCTGGGCCGCTGGGAATAACACAACGCCGATCATCATCAGCAGAACAAGAAGATATCTCGCCTGTTTCATATGTCCTCTGTCCAATTAATTCGCGTTGAACCTGATGCCGACATCCATGCTGGCGCCGGTGTACTTTTCCGGCAGCGGCGCCAGGGGATTCGCCTTTCTGACCGCCCTCAGGGCGGTTTCATCGTAATAACTGTTTCCCGAGCTCTCCTCCATCCAGACGTCCACGATCGTTCCGTCCCGGGCGATGCGAATACTCAGAACCGTCTCCAGGTCCTGATCGAGCAGATCCTCGGGCACCGACCACATGGATCGGATACGCTTCCAGATATCATTATAGTATGCGGAAAACTCCAGGTCGGGAACGCCGCCCGTGGGTCCGCTGGCATAGATATTTTCACTGCCGAAGGGGCTTCCGCCGCCCGAGGTCCCCGGCGCGGGGGCCCGCTCCCCCTCGGGCGTTCCGCCTCCCGGCGAGGTGCCGCCGCCTGCAGGAGATGCGGGGGTCGTGTTTCTCTCGGCCTCCCGGGCCGCCCGCTCCGCCTCCTCCTTCCCCAGGCGCTCCCGTTCCTTCTCCTCGGCCTCCCTTCGCCTCTCCTCCTCCCGCTCCTCAACGCTCTTCCTGATGCTTTCGATGGCGGAGTTCAGGTCGGTGGTGGTCTCCTTCTCCTCGGTTTCGTAGACCGGGGGTGCCTCCGTCGTCTCCGGCGGTGCGGTGACCGTCTCCTCCATCTTCGGCGGCGCCGTCTCCGTCTCCTCTGCGGGGGGGGCTTCTTCCGTCTCCTCCTTTATCGCCAGGCCCTCGTCCTCCGAAGGCGCCGGCGCCTCCTCGGGGCCTCCGGTGGCCGGGTCGACGGTCTTGTCGATGACTTCCTCAATGTTCTCGGCCCCGTCCTCACCCCCCTCGCCGGCCACGTCCCCGGGAACGAGGCTGACGGTATAGGGCGCGCCGTAGAGGGACACATCATCGTCCCTGGTCATGTAGATCCCCAGCATCACAAACAGGGCCACATGAATCAGGGCCGAGATGAAGATCGTCACATACACACCCCGGCGGGGGCGATCCAGCGACGATATGATCCGCCGATTGCGCATCACTCCACCTCCGGGGGAGGCTCGGTGACCATTCCCACGTCGACCACGCCGGCGCGCCTTAGAACCGACATCACCTCCATCACGTACCCGTAGGAGATATTTTGATCGGCCTTGAGCAGCACCTTCTTGTCCGGCCACATGATGACCGTCCTCTCTATTTCGCCTTTCAGGTCCGAGAGGGCCGTGATCTCACCGTCTACGTAGATATACCCTTCACTGTTGATGGTGATGATGATGGTGGAGGTCTCCCCGGAAACGGTCTCTCCCTGAACCTGGGGAAGGTTTACATCCAAACCCTCGTGGAGCATGGGGGCCGTCACCATGAAGATAATCAGCAGCACCAACATCACATCCACCAGGGGCGTGACGTTTATCTCGGACAGGGTACGGTAGTCTCTCTGTGGGGCCTGCATCTATCGCATTCGCTTGAGGTGACGCTCTACGATGTTGAGGTATTCAAAGGAGAAATTATCCATTTCCGTAGTCAGCACCTTGATCTTGCTGATGAAATAATTATACGCCACCACCGCCGGTATCGCCGCGAACAGCCCCACCGCCGTGGCGATGAGGGCCTCGGAGATGCCCGCCGATACAACGGCGATGCTGGCGGAGCTCTTCACGCCGATGCCCTTGAAGGCGTTCATGATACCCCAGACGGTGCCGAACAGCCCGATGAAGGGACAGGTGCTGCCGGTAGTGGCCAGAAACGACAGATTGCTCTCCAGCCGGGTGACCTCCTCCATGATGTTGCGGCGCAGCACCCGCTCGATGCTCTCGATGCCGAAGAGCTCCGTCTCCAGGCTCCCGGCGTCCCCCTCCACGGGCACTCCCGCCCCCCGGGAGATGCCCCGGACCGACCTGGCCGTGGAGATCATCCGGTTGAACTCCTGATACCCGCCCCGGAAGACCTGAGCCAGGGGGCTTTTCGGCAGCTTGCGGGCCTCCTCGTAGAGCAGCGACAGCCTGGGATTGGTCCAGAATATCCTCAAAAACTTTTTCGACTGAGCCCGGGCGGCCCGAATGACCGAAAACTTGTTCAGAATGATGCCCCAGGACGACACCGAGAAGATGAGGAGAATAAAGAGGACCCCCTTCACCACCGGTCCGGCCTGGGAGATGGTTTCGAGGGCGCTGAGGTCCGTGGGACCGCCGAAAAATACGTTACGGATGGTGTCGAAAAATGTCAATGTGTTTTTTTTACATATAAATTAACTTAATTTATGCGCTATTTTATACTACTTATATTTTCAGTGTCAACAAGATTATGAAAAAGTGACGTTTTTATCGCCTCTGATCCCATGTTTTTCCATTTTCCGTCGACACCATCCCCACCATGTATCTATTTAGTCCCCTCCCGATCGAAAATGTTCCCGGGATTGGACCCCACATGGAGGGTTCATCCCTCTCTCCGCCAGAATGATCGTACAATACACAAAAACGGCGGGGAACGCGTCAGCATCCCCCGCCTGCGGACGTCATGGATAGTGTGCGCTATCCCTATTCCGATCCAGACTCCACGAGCTGCTTGAGGCGCTCCTGCATGGTGGTGCGGTCGATGTCCTTTTCGGTATGGGACCACTTGAGGGCCAGCGCCGCCAGGGCGATGCCGCAGCCGAGATATAACAGGTGAATCGGCTCGGCGAAGTCGGTGTTTACCACGATTTTGAGAAAGTTGATAATCAGAATCATCAGGACGACCTTCCCCAAAACACTCTTCAATTCATCGAGGGACTCGAAGACGAGCCAGTTGGGCCGGATGTCGTCCTGGACCTCCGCGGGGTTGATCCGGGAGATAAACAGGTCATAGGTACCCAAGCCGAAGATCAGAAGCACGATGCCGAGGAGAAAATCGTCCACGGTGGTGATGATCTGGACGATGATGGTGTTATAGAGCTCTTCGTTGATGTGGGTGCCGTGCTGTATTATATGCGATATAAATATGTTAGCGAGATGGTAGGTCTCGATGATCCCCATGATGAAGACCACCAGGGATCCGATGAGAAGCCCCAGCACGCCTAAAAGAATGATGATGCGGAAATTCCATAGAAACTTCTCAAGAATTTCTTCAGTGAATCCTATCAACCCTTTTTTCCCTGTCTTTTCTCCCATGATTTTCATGCTCCCGATGGTGGTTGAGTTGTTCTATACAGGTGTATATTAGACTGCGGTCTTTCCCGTCGCTCCCGGGCGTCGCCATCCTACCACAGCGTTTCCCCCGGCTCAATACTTTTTTATCTACTACAAAACAGGCCCCGATCGGGGCCTGGGAATTCTGGGATCATGATACGGCCAGGAAAGATTGACCGGGAACGAACCGGTATTCCCTCATCACACCTTCGGACATCGACACTCACGCAAAACGGCGACGACTTTCGTCGATCTTCATTTCACAAAGAGTCCATGACGCCCGGCGTGTTTCCCGCCCGGTCATCCCGGCGGCCGGGCATGGGTGAGTTTTTTCACACCCTTCGTATCAGTGGTTCTTCAGGATATACCCCTGGGGATAACACTCGTAGGGGGGATATTCCTCGTATGAGGGCGGGTAACACTCATAGTTGTGATACATCCGTCGGTAGGTAGGATAGCACTCGTACAGGGGCACATACTCGCTATCGTCGAATCGGTCATAGACCATATTGTCGTCACAGTTGGGACACGGATAGCTGGATGTGTAGCCGGGAGGATTGCATCCGGGCATGATGTAGTAATCCGCCGCCGACGTCGTCAACGCTCCGGCGGCAATCAATGCAACAGCCAGCGTCAGACTGATGATGAATACACTTATCTTCATATTTCCTCCCGTATACGAATCATACAAGAGATCGAAACCGAATTCAGGGATAGGTACGTACCGGCCGAAATCCATATACGTCGCTATCGTGGTATGTGACAGGGTATCGTGTATCGAAAATGCTCTCGCCGGTCACCCCGTCAATCGATCCGGTAACATTTCATCTTGCTGGGGTGGCACTGGTAACCGGTGGAATAGGTCTGCCCGTCCGGATTTATCCGATAGGTACGATAACACCTGTAGCCGGATGGATAACACTTGTAGTTGCTGGCGCATCCAAAGAGCAGAAACACGGAAAAAAGCAGCGCGCACACCACAAGCGGTATCGATATATTGCGAAGCATCTCCATCCTCCAAAGCCGGTAATAAAACGAACTCCCGATATATTACACCGTAGTACAGGTGTCGTCGGATTGTCAAGTAAAAATTGAAACGGTTGTTTCTTTTACTATAAATAGTAATAAATATGCGGTGCCTATTTTTACTCATTGGACATTCGTTTTTTACTCAACGATAGTCCATCCAATTCCACGTCCTTCATATTCGCTGTCCCTCCCGCATTTTTTTCTGCACACACGTCAACTTTCAATAATTTTCTTGACACACAATATATTGTACTATATTATTCATAAGGTACTAAATAACGGCATCATCACCATAATACATCATCTATTGATATTCTCGGCTTTTTCAGACCTTGAAAAGCCCACAAGGGGGCAATATGAGCATTGCGAAGGATTTCTCAAAAAAATCCGAGGCATCCATCACCGAACCCCAGACGCAGCCACTCTTTCCCGACCTGAATCATCCTCAAACGAATCCCGACTCCCCTCCTCCCGCCGATCACGACACCCGGAGCGCTGAGCCAAATGCCGACCGGGAACAGGTAGAATCCACCAAAGCTTCATCCAGTCTCCAGGATCAGTCCCACGTACCAATAGAGCCCGACGTCTCTGACACGGCCGATACCGACTCACTCCGGCAGACAGAGGAGGAAATACTCGCCCTGATCGAAAAGCGGGAGCGGGAGGAGACCCAGGATCCGGATCTGATGCATATTAACCTGCTTCACGCCGAGGGGTGGCGGGAAGAGTCCCCCCTCGACGACGCACAGGAGCAGTCCGCACCCCCGAACGAGGATGACTCCGCCCTGGAGCCCCTCGATGTGACCGATGACCTGCACGACGCGGTGGTGTCCCTGAACCTGTCTCACGACATCATCGACATCACCTACGATCGCACCCCGGCCGACACTCCCGCCGACACGGAACCGGAGAGCCCGGGCCCGGATGAGACTGATTCACTGGAATTCATCGAATCACTTCCCGAGCCCACCCTGGACGACAACGCCCTGACGGTGCTCAAGCGCCGGTACCTGAAAAAAGACGACGAGGGGAACTCCATAGAGACGCCCAGGGAGATGTTCTACCGGGTGGCCCGAAACATCGCCGACGTGGACGCCGCCTACAACCCGGACGCCGATATCGACGACATGACCCGGCAGTTTTACGAATTGATGGCGCACCAGGAGTTTCTCCCCAACTCTCCCACCCTCATGAACGCCGGGCGGGAGCTGCAGCAGCTGTCGGCCTGCTTCGTGCTGCCGGTGGAAGATTCCATGAATAGCATCTTCGAGGCGGTCAAGCACACCGCCCTGATCCACAAGAGCGGCGGCGGTACCGGATTTTCCTTTTCCCGCCTGCGGCCGAAAAACGACCGGGTTAAGAGCACCAAGGGCGTATCCAGCGGCCCCATCTCGTTCATGACCGTGTTCGACGCCGCCACTGAGACCATCAAGCAGGGCGGCACCCGCCGGGGCGCCAACATGGGTATTCTCAAGGTGGACCACCCGGACATCCAGGACTTCATTGGCTGCAAGGAGGATACCGCGAGGCTCAACAATTTCAACATCTCCGTGGCCCTCACCGAGGATTTCATGGAGGCGGTCAAGGACGATAAAGACTACGCCCTGATCTCCCCCCGCTCCGGTGAAAGGGTCGACGAGCTTCGAGCCCGGGACGTCTTCGATCGCATCGTCCACATGGCCTGGAAAAACGGCGAGCCGGGGATCGTCTTTCTGGATCGCATCAACAGAGACAATCCCACCCCCCACGTGGGGGACATCGAATCCACCAATCCCTGCGGCGAGCAGCCGCTGTTACCCTATGAATCATGCAACCTAGGGTCGATCAACCTGGCCCGGATGGTGACCGAAAAGGGCTCCATCGATTACGACAGGCTGGGGGTAACGGTGGACAGCGCGGTTCATTTCCTCGACAACGTTATCGACGCCAATCGCTATCCCCTTGTCCAGATCGAGGAGATGACCAAGGCGAACAGGAAAATCGGCCTCGGCATCATGGGATTCGCCGAAATGCTCATCAAGATGGACATCCCCTACAACTCGGACCTGGCCCTGGAAACCGCCGGGGACGTGATGTCTTTCATCCGACAACGCTCCAGAGAAGCCTCCATGAAGCTGGCCCTGGAGCGCGGATCGTTTCCGAATTTTTACGGGAGCGCCTTGGAAGAAGACGGCTATCCGATGATGCGGAACGCCACCACGACGACCATCGCCCCCACCGGGACCATCAGCATGATCGCCGGCACCAGCTCCGGCATCGAGCCGCTGTTCGCCCTGTCGTTTATCAAGAACGTCATGGACGACGACGAGCTGGTGGAGGTCAACCGCCTGTTCTGTGAGCGGGCGAAAAAGGACGGTTTCTATTCCGACGAGCTGATGGCGGCCATCGCGAAGCAGGGGGATACCGAGGATGTCGACGAGGTGCCCGACCGGGTGAAGGAGGTCTTCGTCACCGCCCATGATATCTCCCCCGAATGGCACATCAAGATGCAGGCCTCTTTCCAGAAGTACACCGACAACGCCGTGTCCAAGACCGTCAACTTCCACAAAGACGCGACCGAAGAAGACATCGCCGAGGTCTATCGCCTGGCGTACGAGCTCGACTGCAAGGGTGTCACCGTCTATCGGGATCAGAGCAGGAGCGCCCAGGTCCTCAATATCGGCGAGGTCAACCGGGGGGGAATACCCGACGCCCCGAAGGCTGCAGGGATGAATGGAGCCGAGATCGTCTCCCGGCCCATCCCCCGGTCCCGGGCGGATGTCACCTGGGGCACCACCCGGAAGATGAAAACCGGCTGCGGCGAGCTCTATGTGACCATCAACGCCGACGAACACGGCCTGTTCGAGGTATTCGCTCAGATGGGCAAGGCCGGCGGCTGCTCCTCGTCACAAAACGAGACCACCGGACGCCTGATCTCCCTGGCCCTTCGCTCCGGGATCCCGGTGGAAACCATCATCAAGCAGCTTTCGGGCATCCGCTGTCCCAATCCGATCTGGCAGAACGGGTCCCAGATACTCTCATGCACCGACGCCATCGCCGCGGCCCTCAAGCTCTACATCGAGGATAACCGCCACCCGGAGATGGTCGAGGGGCCCACATACGACGCCCCGGAGGTCAGGGTCAGCACCTGTCCCGATTGCGGGGCGACCCTGTTTCACGAGAGCGGCTGCATCAGCTGCCAGGCCTGCGGCTACTCCAAGTGTTAGGACGAAAAGGGCAGTGATGCCCGCCGTATATATGAGGAAGAGGAATAATAGATATGACGCCATCCTTTGAAAATGAAAACCAGATGATCGCCGGAGACGAGGATACGCTCCTTACGGAGAGACAGCGCTTCGTATGCATGTTCTTCGAGGACGTGTACCACATCAGGCGAACCGCCAAAAACCTGGCCGCATCGGGCGGCGAGGTCGGTCTTTCCGATGACATCGTCGAAAAGCTGAAAACGATCATCGGTATTTCTGATGAGATCTCCCAAAAGGCCTCGGAGAAAATGATCGAGGATATCCCCCGATCGAGCACCGATCTGAGCGATTGGACCTGATGTCCCGAACCGTCGGATCGACGGCGAACCCCTTCCTAACGGTGGCGAAAAAATCCTTCATCAGTATTATGAAGCAAAGAAACTGAAGGTGTACGCACCTCTGTATTCAACTGTACTAAGAAAAGGCGAGTATATGTTACGCGAAAAGGTGATGATTTTTATCGACGGCTCCAACCTCTACCACTCCATGAACGACTATCGACAGGGCTGTCGCATCGATTTTAACAAGTTTATCCAGATTTTATGCAATGACCGGCATCTTGTGCGCACATACTATTTCGGCACCCAGCACCACTCTTCCCAGAGCTCGTTTTTCGACATGCTCCAGTTCTCGGTGGAAAGCATCGACGTGGAGATAAAAACACCGAAATACGGCAAGGAAAAGGGGGTGGACGTTGCCCTGGCCATAAAGTTTCTCTCCCTGGGCCTGAAGGGAGCGTTCGATACCGGCATCGTCGTCAGCGGCGACGAGGACTACGTCTCCGCCATCGAGGAGGTAAAGGGCCTGGGAATCCGGGTGGAGGTGGCGTCGTTTAAAAATTCATTGAGCACCGAGCTCCGGAAAAGCTGTGACTCCCTGATCACCATCGACGACTTCGTGGAGGATATCATCCTGGCCGATGAGAGCGAGTATAATCGGTAGGTTGTATTGTAGTTAATTCGACAGGTCGAATAGAAGGAGTCTTTTTCTGATAATATGATTTCGAGGCTCAAACCTTTGCATAAGTGAGAAGAAAGAATCTGAGAATCTTATGAATTAGCAGTATACGAGGGTAAGATTGAATGGGAGAAGAGTTTTTTAAAGAAGGTGGTCCATATAATATTAAAAGAACAGGCAAACATGAAGTGTCTATGCAAGTACCTATCCCTCATGATGAGTATGAAATGATTGCCCGTGAATGTCCTTGTGAAGACTGTTCACCAGGCTATTTCAAAGTAAAACCTGGTACAGGGATCACAGAAAACCAAACCATTGCTTATTGTCCATATTGTAGAAATGCCTCCGAACCATCTAGCTTTATGAGTCAAGAACAGCATCGTTATGCTATTGATTTCTTTACAGAAAATGTAGTAAAAAATGAAATTAACAATATGTTTGTAAATGCTTTCGGATCAAGCCCATCTAGAAAAAGCAGAAATAGTAACAGTTTCCTTACAATAGAAACAAGCTATAAGCCAAGTAAACCAGAACCAATAAGAAAACCAAATGAAGAAGAACTATTAAGAACAGTTACATGTCCACTTTGTGGA
>Ga0180432_10000200_pt1 | contig 96768 bp, 162 predicted proteins | sample SS_ome_10_FD_132414 | JGI IMG/M metagenome (GOLD analysis project Ga0180432, IMG submission 132414) | Hypersaline lake sediment archaeal communities from the Salton Sea, California, USA - SS_1_MS_2 metaG | ecosystem: Environmental > Aquatic > Non-marine Saline and Alkaline > Hypersaline >... | reverse complement strand
GAAGGAAAGTATGTAAATGGGCAAAGACATGGGCTATGGAAGAGTTGGTATGTAAATGGGAAACTTATGTATGAAGGAAATTATGTAAATGGGCAAAGACATGGGCTATGGAAGGAATGGTATTCAAATGGGAAACTTAGGTATGAAGGAAATTATGTAAATGGGCAAAGACATGGGCTATGGAAGTATTGGTATGAAAATGGGAAACTTTGGGAAGAAGGAAAGTATGTAAATGGGCAAAGACATGGGCTATGGAAAATTTATTAACAAAAGGAGATTATTAATTTTGAATAAATTTGAACCAACAATTCACATTTGTCCAATTTGTAAAAGAAAATGTAAATGGTATACTGTACTGCCTATTAATCCAAATGCTCCCTGTAGCGAAAAATGTAGAAAGATACAAGATGAAAGAATCAGAAAAAATATTAAAAACACTAACTAAAAAAAGAAAAACAATCAAGTGGAAAACTTTTGCATTTGGAATTTTTAAATTTTCTATTGCTTGGTTGGGAGTAAAAAAAATAAGTATTAGATTTTCTATAGAATGGGGATGGGATTAAAATGAATACAACTTCAATTTGGCAAAACTTTTGGAATTTAAAAGAGGAAGGTTACTTTTCTAAAGAAAAAGATAGTCCTTTAGAAATTACTATTAAACCTGAAGCATTAGATACTTCTCAACTGATTAAAGGAGAAGGAAGTAAACAATATAGACCTAAAACATTACAAGAATATATCGGACAACAAGAAGCAAAAAATGAAATTTTAGACGAATTAAAAGGATGTAAAGAAAATAATGAACCTTTTAGTCATACATTTATATCCGCACCAGCAGGACATGGGAAAACTGCCCTCGCCGAAATTATTGGTAACTTATCTAATAAAAAAGTTATTAAAACAACAGGCGGTCAATTAAAAAATGAGCAATCTTTTGTCGATAGAATTAATGAATGTGATGGAGGATTTGTTTTGATTGATGAAGCAAATAAAATTAATAGTAAAGTTGGATTTTTTATGCTACCAGTGATTGAAAAATTTGAAATAAATAATCAGCAATTAAAACCTTTTACAATTATTTTTATGACAACACATAAAGGCGATTTATCCAAAAATTTAGATGCTTTGATTCAAAGATGTAATTTGCAATTAGAATTAAATCATTACAATGATGATGAAATTATTACAATTCTTAAAAAATACAAAGATAAACAATATAAAGATAAAGTTGTTAATGAAAATATTTATAAAGAAATTGCAAAAAACTGCAAATCTACTCCTAGAATTGCTAGGCAATTATTACGAAAATATATTTTCACTCAAGATATTCAAAAAGTATTTAAAAATAATAAAATTGTCAAAGATGGATTAACTCAACAAGATATTAAAATATTAAGATATTTATCTCAATATATTAAAGGAGCATCTAAACAGACTCTTGCAAATTATTTAAGAATCAAAATACAAACTTTTGAATTTGATATCGAACCATATTTAATATATAAGGAATTAATTAAAATAGAAGGAAAAAGAAAAATTACAGACAAAGGAAAGAAGTTATTACATGAGTTGGGATATTAATTTAGAAATAAATACTGGTAAAAAATTTGTTGAAGTTACAGAAGAAAGAAATATCACTTTTAATGTGTCTCCTATGTACTACAAAGCAATTAAATTAGAAGATGGAGTAAGAGGATTACATAAAATGTCAGCCACAAAAGCAATCCCTATTTTAAAAAATGCTATAAATGATATGATACAAAATTCAGAAGAATATAAACAATTGAATCCTAAAAATGGTTGGGGTAATTATGAATATGCTCTTGAAATCTTACAATGGCTTTTAAAAAAATGTGACGATAATCCAATGTGTCGAATTCGAATTGTATAAAGGAGAATAAAAAATGATTGAAATATTATTAATATTAATTTTACTTGCTTTACTAGAGTTAGGAGATAATCATGTCTAATTTAATATCAATATGGGATTTAAAAATTCTCGAAAACAAAAAACTCTCAAAAAAATCTGCATATCTAAAAGAAGCATGTCAAAGATTAAAAAAGAATAATCAATTCTATATTAAAAACTTTGAAGAAACGATTGATTTTTTCGAATTACTTTTAACATGTTCAGAAATTGCAGAAGAAAATGACAAAAAGAGGGGTAATGCAAATGCAATTAAATGAATTTGAAAATTATTTAAAAATTCATGTAGACTCTTTCAATTCTCGGAAAACATATTTACGAAGAATAAAAGTATTTTTCAAAGATTACAAAGAATTTAATCAAGAGAATATTAATTCATATCTGGCTCAAGTAGTAGATAAGAAATTATCAAAATCTTTGTTCAATGTTAGTATAAGTGCTTTTAAGCATTATGCTAAATTTAAAAATCTTGATATTACTTTTCCAAAGCAAAAGTGGATAGGTAAAAATATTCGCCCTTATGTTACTGAAACTGAATTAAAAGAAAAAATCTTTCCTTATTTCAAATATTTATTTCCAAATCCAGAATATTATCAATTTATCATATTATTTCTTTTTTATACTGGTTTAAGACCTAATGAGTTGATTAATTTAAAAACAGACGATATTTGTTTAGATGAACCAATGATAATTATTCGTAATCCAAAAGATAAAGATGATAGATATGCTCCTTATCCACGTGTATTTCAATCTCAAATTCAAAAATTTATGAATAAATCAGGAAAAGCATTTAAAATAAGTTATCAACAAATTCAGCTAATGTTTACAAGAATTAATAAACAATTAAACTATCCAAAACATCTTACAGCATATTCATTGAGACATGGATTCGCAAAATATATGCTTAAACAAGGATATAGTATTAATGAAATTCAACAATATATGGGTCACTCAGATATTAAAATGACATCTATTTATACAAACATTACACCAAAAGAAGCTATTGATAGATGGATAGAACGAGAAAAAAAGAAGAAAAGAAAATAATATTTATTGTAAAGTTAGATATTTGAATAAGTTATGAATAACAATTTCTATTAGTTAAGTTTTGATTTTCATAACATATTGAATTTAAAGAAGTTAAAATATTATTTGATGTAACTTTAACTATTTCAATATTTAAGGAGAAAATAATGTATACTTCAAACACTAAAAATAACTTTTTATGTCCACATGACGTTTTTGAAGATATAAAATTTCAAGAATTATCTCTATCAGTAAAATTTTTGTACGTTTTTCTTTGTAAATTAGCTAATAGATTTGCTAATAGTGATGGTTGGTTTTATCGTAGTATTCCTCAATTAACAAAAGATACGCAAATGAATAGAAATACAGTAATTAAGGCAAAAAAAATATTAAAAAAATATGGTTTTATTGATATCAAAAGAGGATATTTTAAGCACAGTAAAAAGAGAACCTATGATTATTTTCGTTTAAATGGATTCAGAGTTATTATCTAAGTCTATATTTTAGAACATAACATGGTTGTTTTTTTCAAACATAAGAGGGTTGCTTTTTTAGTACTACATAATAAACAATAAGTATTAAACAATAAGTATTAAACATTTAAAGATAATACTATCGTATTATCTTAGAGAAAAATCATTTTTATCACAACTTCTTCGCATTTTATTTAGTGCTTCGAAGTTGTTCTACAGTTGCGTACAGTTAGTACGACGCTTTTTCGTAAATTTGAGTAAAAAATTGTAGTTAACTCTTTGAAATTAAAGAAGTTATAATAAAATGAAATATTTATCTAAAATAATAAGCTATGATACCCTACTAGGAATAAAAAAAAGTGTCTTAGGATTGAAGCCAGCTAGGGTTATATCGATTCTAGGAGCATTTTTTTCAAGTTGGCAAGTTAGTTTGATTTTATTAGGATTTTTCTATTTGCTAATATTTAGTGTATTTCTTGTGATATATCTTATTTTTTGCATTATTTTTTACTTAATAAAATGGTTTACTCTTGACAAAACAATATAATATATGTTATACTTTAACTAAGAAGAATATGGAGCAGATTGGAGGGGATGATGGGGAAAAAGATTAAGAAGCCAAACAAAAAACCAACAAAATGTGAAGATTTTGCTTTTCATTTAAATAATCATTGTTATGGAGAAAATGATTGTCCAGATTGTGACCGCAATTATGGATATAACCAAGCGTGCGACGACTGGCAAGCCTACCACGATTCCGTAGTTAAAGCAATATACAAACAGTTTGGAATTAATTTAGACGAACAAAACAATTATACGACTTTTGATGGGGTATCAATAAAGATTGGGGAGAAAAATGAGGAAAGAGATTAAGTTATTACCATGTCCGTTTTGTGGACAAAATACTGCTTACATAGTTAACCCTGATGAGTTGAGTGATTTAAAGACTAATGCTCATTTTGTAAGATGTGATTGTGGAATATCAGCACCAGAACGATATGGCGATAACGCAAAACAAGAGGCAATAGATGTCTGGAACACCCGCCACGATTCCGTCTTGGAGAGGTTGCCACAAGAAGTATTATTTGAGTTAGCAGATTGGGTAAAGTTGCATTTGAATAATTCTAAATATTGGGAACTTATAAATATAGATAATGAAAAATTTAAATCGTGTTTATTTGCAAAAGATTTAGATGAAAAGGTTGAATCCATCCGTCGGCTTATTGAGAAAGAAATAAAATGAATCATATCTGGAATATTACAATCGATGAATATTTTGAGATAGTTGCAATTGCTAAGAAATTAGGATTAAAACCTGGCGATTCAATGGAGGAAATATTTATTGCTTATATGAAAGCAAAAAAGAAAAACCAATTGGAGCAACTGAATTAACTAAAAAAGAATTAATCAAAGAATATTTAAGTCATGATAAAAAAGTTTTACATATTGAAACAGATAAAGAAGGTAAAACAAAAATAATTAAGAAGAAAAATAATGACACAATTACTTAAAGAATTTTTTATAACGAAAGACTTTACAATTTTTATTGCATTTGTTGTCGTGTATCTTCTTTATCTTTTAAAGAATAAATTTTTTAAAAAATTTGTTACTTGGATTATTAAAAGAACTCCGACGAAATTAGATGATGATTTATATCCTCTCTTTAGTCAATTAATAAATATTATTCTTTTTGGTTCAGCAATTATTACAACTCTTATCAAATTAGGTGTAGATATTAATGCTATTTTAACTGCTTGCGGTGCAGGAAGTTTGGCGATTGCATTAGCAGTTAAGGATTCGATTGCAAACATATTAGCTGGTTTTATTATTATGATTGATAGACCTTTTTTAATTAATGATAAAATTAATTTAAATGGAGAAGATTTAATTGTTTTAGAAATTGGATTAAGAAGAACAATTTTTGAATCAAGAAAAGAAAAAGTATCTATTTTAATTATTTGTAATTTAGATTTAATAAAAACAAAAATTTATAATTATTCAATGGTAAAAAGAGTGGAAGAAAATGAATAGAAAAATTGAAATATTTAAATATTTTGGTTTAGCATTATTAATTGGTTTTTTAGGAGCTTGGAGAGGATTTGGCTCAATAAAATTTAAAATAAATGAAAAAGCTTATGAATTGTTAATTGTTGATATAATTACATATACAACTCTTGGTATATGTGGTCTTGCAATTATTTGGTTTTAACCTTGACAAAGCAAAATTTTATATGTTATACTTGTTTTAGAAGGGAGATTTGTATCAAAGGACAAAGAAGTCAAACTGGAGGATTCAAATGGTCATATACCGAAAAATAAGTTTGTATTTAATTCTAATGTTTATATTAATAAGTTGTACTTCTTGTTCTTTACTTCCCAAGATTAATTTTAATACACCGAATACTGTTCCTCAACAAACAGATAAATCAAAAGCAAAAGAGATTTGTAAAGGAAAAGCTGTATGGAATGAGGATGGAACATTAAAATCTTGCTCAAAGGGTTACTATCGCTATGATGAGAATTATGCCAAGAAAGAAAGAAAGATGACTATTACTGAAAGAGTTAAAAGTTATATTAATTCTTTTGTTGGATGGGGTTTTTGGGGTTTGCTTCTTGTAATAATTCTTTGTCCATCTTTGATTGGTTTAGTTGTTGGAAGATTAATTGAAGGAACTGTTGGGTTAACTGGCAAAACTTTACGTTCAATTATTCGTGGAGTACAAAATGCTCGAAAAAATAATGCAGATTTAAATGCTTCTTTAGCAATCGAAATGGATAGCGATACAAAGAAACAAGTTGCAAAAATTAAAGAACAGGAGAAAATTAAGTGACTAAAAAAGAATTAATTGCAAAAATAGAAAAATCTTCAGATGTAATGCCAATTAGAGTACGAAGTGAGAGTGGTGTTATTTGGAAAATTGTTGATGTAAAAGAAAGAGAAGATAAACCATTATTGGAAATTGTTATTCGCTAGGAGATTTTATGCCTTATATTAAAGATGAAAATAATCGTCGAGAAGAATTAAAAAATGGTGCTAAAGCTGAAGTAGCAGGCGAATTAAATTGTCAAATTTTTGTTTATTTAAGGTCTTTGATTGAAGAAAGAAGCGATAATACGTGCATTTGGAATTCTTCTCCTGACAGAGTTAAACTTTTAAATTATGTGCAAAATTTTCTTGGAAAAAATCCACGATATCAAGATTATAATAATATGGTCGGAGCTTTATTGCTTTGTACAAAAGAGTTTAAACGAAGATTTGGTTTAAAAATTACTGAGCTGACTAATATTATTGATATGTATGATGTGGAGATTGGAAAGTATGAGAATTTAAAAATAACTCAAAATGGCGATGTCAAATGAAAGAGTTAATTAAAATAGTTATTCAAGCAGTAAATAATGGATTTGATTTACAATCATTTTGTTTAAATCATGATATCCCTCTTTTTGGAATGTATTCAGGAATATTACAATATATGCTTAATCGAAAAATAATTGATTTGCTTCTTTTGAATAAAGAGTTTAATAAAGCTTTTTGGGGAAAAAGAGAAATTTTTATAAAATACATTAATGATGATGAATATAATATAGTTGAAAATGAAGGTTGGGAATATCATCTTCAACGAACTGTCTTAGAAGATAATAAAATTGAATATTTTAAAAAAGGTTTAGTAAATGCTTAAAGAAATTCCAAAAGATTTAATGTATGTCTATTTAGGTGGAATTATGTTAGGCGGTGAATTTCAAAAACCTACTGTAGATTGGAGATATAAAGTAAGAAAATTTTATGAAAACTGGAAAGGTCAAGGTATGTATGAAATTTGTTTTCTTGACCCTTGGAATGGAGAAGTTGATGGTATTATTGATAATGAAGGATTAACTAATAGTGCAGTGCCAACTAAAGCAATTTATGAAGGTGATAAAGAAGCTATTAAAAAATCAAAGATTGTTGTAGCAAATTTTAATCAATTTGGCAGTGCTAGACCATCTGTAGGTACTTATTTTGAGTGTGGGATGGCATTGGCTTGGGATAAACCATTGATTTTAATTGTACCTGAAGATGAATATGAAAGATGGATAAAACATCCTTTTACTTCTCAAAGTGTAGCTATTTATAAATCAGTTGATGAATTTTTAAATTCCAAAATTTTAAATTGGTTTTACAAAAGAACTAATTCAGCTATTTATGATTGGAAATTATAAATGCAAGATTATTCTTATAAATGTTTATTATGTGGCAGAGATAAATTCCAAAAACCAGCATCTCATAGATGCGGAAATAATTTTTTAAAGCATTATAATCGTAAATACTATAAAGAAAAATATAATGGTTCTATTTTTAGAATAATTAATAAATTAGGATTTAGTGTTTTAGGATAAAATTATGGATAAATCAAAACCAATAACAATAGATAATGAAAACTAAAAAACAAATCAAAGAATATAAAAAACAGTGATATTTAGAAAATAAAGTCAGAATTAATGAACATCATCGATTATATAATAAAAAATATAGGAAAGAATTAAAGCCCTGGTTTACTTCTTACGATAAAGCTAAACAAAGATGTAACAATCCCAATAATCCAGCTTATAAATATTATGGAGGAAAGGGAATTAAATTCTTATTAACAATGGATGAAATAAAAGAACTTTGGTTTAGAGATAAAGCTTATGAAATGAAAAAACCTACAATAGATAGAATCAATTCAAATGAACATTATGAATATAGTAATTGTCGATTTATTGAAAAAGCGTTAAATTCTAGTTTGGCTCATTATAAAAAAGTGGCTCAATTTACTTTAGATAATAAATTATTAAAGATTTGGAATAGTTTAAATGAAATTGCTCTTGCTTTTGGAGTAACACATTCAACAATTAGCCATAGCATTAAAAAAGGAAAGTATAGGGGTTTTTTATGGAAGAAATTATTATAAATAATTGGATTAAATGTTATCTTATAGGTGCTATGGCTAAAACTGCTGCCAAAGATGGTGGTGCAGGATGGAGAGTTTTTTGGGATGAAGAATTAAGTAAAAGATTAGACAAAAATGGAAATCCTATATATATTTTCAATCCATGCAATGTCGAGCAAAATAAAGTTGGTTTAAATCCTTTAGATTATCATAAACAAGTTAATAGATGGGTTAATGCAGGTTACAATGATAAGGTGGCCGAAGGTTCAGAACTAATTTGGGAAGGAAAACAATATATTTATTTAGACGAGAACAATAAACCTTTTCTAAAAGTTGTACCTGGAGATGATTTCTACGTCGAAAATAGCAACTTCTTAATTTGTAAAATTCATCCAGGCGATTCTCCCTGTGGAACTTTTTACGAAGCAGGTTATTGCAGAAAATTAAAGAAACCGATTTATGTTATTCAAACTATGAAAAGAGAAGATTATCCAGAAAGTTTTGTTGGTTGGGTTTTTTCAAGTGGAGGAGGCTTTTTTCGCAGCGAGAAAGAATTGTTAGAATTTATTGATGAAAAATATGAATTGGAGATAAAGAAATGAAAACGAAAGTAACATGCATTAAATGTCCAAATTGTAAAGATATTATTTATTCAAGAAGTCGTCATGATTTTCGTTCTTGTTCTTGTGAATTAATTGCAATTGATGGAGGATTTGATTATACACGAATTATTGGATATCCAGAAGGAAAACCTTTTACTACAATTATAAATGCTTCAAAATCACAATTATATAATGATTGGAGTAAACAAATAGATAAATACGGAGTTATAAAAAATGAAAAGAATAAAAGTTGAAAGTAGCACAATAAAAAGTATTGGTTATGATACCGATGATTTTATTTTAGAAGTAGAATTTGTTAAGGGTTCGATTTATCAGTATGAAAATGTAATGCCTAATGTTATTGTTCAGTTATTATTTTCGGAATCAATAGGTAGTTTTTTCATGAGAAATATTAGTAAAGAGTATAAATACGAGAAAGTGAGCAATTAAATGAAATTTGATAAAGTTCAAGATTCTGGTAAACGACAAAATTTTAATACAGGCAGCGTAAGAGATACTAATGATGGTAAGCCTCGATATGATTTAATTACTCCTATTGGTTTATATCGATTGGCAATGCATTATGCTAATGGTGCAAAAAAGTATGGAGATAGAAATTGGGAAAAGGGGCAACCATTAAGTCGATATATTGAAAGTCTAGAAAGACACTTACAGAAGATGAAGCTTGGCTTGTTAGATGAAGACCATGAAGCTGCTATTGCCTGGAATATTTTGGCATTTATACATACCAAAACTATGATAGATGTTGGTGCATTACCCAAAGAATTAAATGATTTGCCTAATTATCCTAAAGAAGTACAACAATTACTTTTAAAATGAAAAAGACAACTCCCAGATTAGAAATTGACGATTTAATTTTAAAATCAAGACAATTATTTCTTTATGAAAAATGCGATGAAAAATCTATGCAGAGATTGATTAAAGAATTTTTGATTTTAGATAAAATGAACAAAAAGCCAATTACTCTTTGGATTAATAGTCCTGGCGGAAGCACATCTAACGGATTAGCGTTGATAAATATAATGAGAACTCTTCGGTCAAAAGTTATTACTATTATAAATACTCAGGCATGTAGTATGGCATCTCAAATTTCTATTGCAGGAAATAAACGATATATGATGGAAAATGGTTGGTGGATGGCTCATGACATGTCGGGAGGGATTACAGGAGATTATTCTGAAAAAGTAAAATGTCGTGCAGTATTTTTAGAAAAACATTATCAAAATTTAGAAGATGTTTATAAAAAGTATACAAAACTAACATCAAAGGATTTAGATTTAGCTCGAAGAGGGGAATTGTGGTTAAATGCTAAAGATTGTTTAAAAAAGGGAATTGTTGATAAAATTCTATACTAAAATGAAAAGTCTAATTATTTCTAAAAATTACGAAGAAAATAAATACTGTATCTATTGCAAGAAAAAAATTGCATATGGAGAAAAGCATATTACTTTTTTTGAAAAATATTTCAATGAATTAATTGATAAGTATTATCATATTTCTTGTTGGCAATTACTTCGAGAAGAATAAATACTATGAGTAAATGTATTATAATAGATTTAGGAAGTTTGACACATCATGCTATCTTTGCCTGGAATTCATTAAAGCAAAAAGAAGTTAATAATCAACTGCCTGAAAATACTTGGATTCCTCCATCGCACTACACGTTCTTTCAAATGTTAATTTCTCTGTTAAAGAGAGTGGGAGTTAATAAAGATGATGTTGTGATTTTAGCTGGCGATGGTCGAAATAGTTGGAGAAAATTTTATTACAGAAATTATAAGGCACAACGTCAAGAGTTTAGAGAAAGTCATGAATTAATTGATTGGTCATTTCATTACCGAAAAATTGGAGAAGTTATTCAAGCTATTGACGAAGCAACTAATTTTCATATAATTTGGCTTTCAAATCTTTGGAATGTAGCTGATTTATTATTTGCAGAAGAAGGTCAAAAATTTGTAAATGAAAATGAAGTTGATGATGAATCTTTGGCATATAGTCCAGAAGCCGATGATATTGCGAGTATAGCATCAAGATATTATAAAGATAAAGAAATAATTTTAGTTACTAAAGATGCGGATTGGGAAATGCTTATAACTGATTCAAGAATTAAATTTTTCTCAATGAATACAAAGTGGAAAGGTGGAACTGGAGTTTATAAAGAAGTAAATAATCCTTATAAAATTTTAGCTACAAAGATTGAAAAGGGCGATATAAGTGATAATATTTTACCTAACAAAACAGATGATAATTCTGAAAAAGCTCAACAAATTCGAGAATTAATTATAGATTTGATTCATTTGCCAAAATGGGTAGAAGAACCTATTGTAGAAATTTTAAAAAATTTGCCAAAAAAGGAAGAAGATTTTTCAAAATTACCCTTTTCTAATTCATTGGCAAAAAGATTTCCTGATATTTATAAGAAAGATAAAATTATTACTTACGAAGATTCAATGGAAAGAAAAAAAGTTAAAGCGAAAAATAAAAAAGAAAAATTAAAGAAAGAAAAAACAAAGTCAATGAGGAGAAAATCCAGTGTCAAAAAATTACGAAACAAACGAAGTACTAAAGCAATTGCAAAAACAAGGAATAAGAGTCAAGTATAATAAAAATAAAAAACCTATTTATTTAATTGCCAAAGAAAAATTAAATATAGGAATTAAGACTTGGGGAAAAATTGATTTTTTAAAAATGAATCTTGTAAGAAATTAAAAGGAGATAATATGCAAAAATATAAACTAAACGACATCATATATTTTGTTCATAAAAATATCGTTGGAAAAGGAAAAATTGATGAGTTAATTTTGCATTATACTCAAAAAGAAAATATTATTAAATATATTATTCGCCCATATGGATTGAGTGAATTTGTTACTCTTGATGAAAGTGAAATTTATGATGATTTGCAATCAGCAAAAGAATTTGCTATTAAAAATTTCAAGGAAAATATTACTAAAGAACGTATTGAAGAAAATTATAACAAATCAAAACAAAGATTAGATGAACAATTAAAGAAAAATTTAGAAAATTTTGATGAATTATTTGAGAATGGATTAAAAGAATTAGAAAATGTAACAGAAGAATTTTTTGAGAATAAAGAAAAAAATTATCAACAAGCTTTAAAAAATGAAAGAGGAGAATAAAATGGGTGAAAAAGTCAAAAAGGAATTAACAGTTAAATGGCTTAATGCTAAAAAAAGAGTTGTTATGTTTCAAGAAGAGGAAGAAGAAGTATATAGCATAGCTAATAATGTAAAAGGTAGTTATTTGGAAGGAATTGATGCAGAGACTAAGGTTAATGTAACAACAGAAGAAGATGTTGTCACTTTTATACAGCCAATTGCAAGTAAAGAAGCGAAAAAAGAAAGCGAGACAACAGAATCTAATGAAGATAGTAAGAAGTGGACAGTTGCGGTAATTGATAAGAAAAAGACTTACATTGGTTTTGAAGAATCAAAAAAAGATAATGGTAAATTAGTTTGGTATATAATTCCAGATAATGTACAATCTTATCTTGAAGATGTTCAAAAGGGAGATGTTTTAGAAGTTAAAATTGGAACAGTTGATGGTAAAGGAAAAACTGGCAAGACAGTAAAAAAACCTGCTATTTTGTTTGTCAAGAAGGATGAAAATACCAAACAAAAAACTTCTAATCCAAAATCTGAGAACAAAAGAAATTCATCTTATAGAGACGAAGAATCAACAGATAGAAGAACAGCAACAATGAATGCAAAGGATGTATTTGTTGCTTTAATTAATCAAAATCGAGAAGAAGTTAAGAGTAAAGCAGATTGGAAAGATGTTATAAATGGATTAACTAAAATATTTTATGATGCTGGAAAGAATGTATAAGGAGTAAAATATGAAACAACTAAGTGATGTTGATTTATTGCAAAATTTAATTGCTATTCCTTCTCCTTCTGGTTTTGAGAAAGAAATCGCAGAATTTATTTATGGCTATCTTTCTCAATTTGTTCCTGCTACATCAATTGAAATTGATAAACAATATAATGTTATTGTTAAATTTGACAATAAAAGTGATAAGACAGTTATGATAGATGCACACGCCGATGAGATAGGATTCATTATCTCTAATGTTGATAGATGGGGTAGTATAAGTTTGCAATATATTGGAGGAGGAGATTCTACTATTTTATCAGCAAGACATCTAAACATTCTATCAAAAAATGGAATTGTTAATGCAGTTATCGATAGAAAACATTCGCATTTAGTGTGGGACGAAGACACTGAACTAAACTATGCTCCAGAGCAGGCGGATGTTGATATTGGTATAAGAGACAGAGCTAATATCTTTAAATTTATTCAAATTGGAGACCCTGTTGTTTATCAATCTAATTTTCGTAGCTTGACATCAGATTATTATGCTGGATATGGATTTGATGATAAATCTGGTTGTTTTCTTTTGATAAAAACAATTGAACAATTAGTTAAATCAAGAGTCAAATCAAATGTGAATTTAATTTTTGTATTTAGTACACAAGAAGAAACAGGAAATTCTAAATTATTTCCAGTTGTACGAAAATATAAACCGAATCTTGTAATCGAAGCAGATGTTACATTTGCAACCGATTATGGAGAAGTGGATAGAATGGAAACAGAAGTTGGCAGATGTGAATTAGGAAAAGGCATTTCATTATATCGAGGAACAGATATTGATAAATCATGTTGGGAATTAGTTACAGAAGTTGCTAAAAAACGAAAACTTCCTTATCAAGTCCAAGCATGCTCAGGAAGAATTGGATATACTTCATTAGAAGTTACTGGTGAATGCGAGGGTGTTAAAGCTTTAGTTTGGGGTATTCCTTTACGCAATATGCATGCTCCAACAGAAATTATTCATATGCAAGATTTATTAACTGGCTCAAAGCTTCTTAAATATTTTCTACAAAGTAAAAAACTGAAAGAGTTATTATGAGTAAACATAAATTAAAATTTCTTCGTCAATCAGCAATAATTTATGAGAAAAAATTAATCGAAATAGATGTATATCAATGTATTCATTGTAAAAGATTGCAAATTATTACTGTTGAAGACCCTCATATTATTTCGCTTGGCGGAAGAATGGGTAAAGAGATAGAAACACAATCTTAAATAGTAAACAACTGAAAGGATAATGTGTGATAGGAGATATTATTCTTGTTTCAGAGCAGGATTATAATAGAGCTAAAGAAGTTTTTTCTTCAATAAAAGATAATCGAATAATTTTGATAGGTGGAACTTCAGGCAGTAAAAAATCTGAGTTAGCCTATTGTTTACAAAAAATTGCTTTTGAAAATAAACAATCAAGTCTTGTTATATCTCTTGATGATTACTATAATACTATGCCTTCTATTCGTCATTATAATCGAAAGAAACAAGGGTTAGAGACTGTTGGTTTATCTGAAATTGATTGGGATTATCTTCAAAGAATTTATGAAGATTTTCAGCAAGAAAAGAATATTCATTTTAAAAGAGTGCATAGATTTTTAGATGCAATGGAACATAATGTAATTGATTCTGATGATATTGATTTGGTTATTTTTGAAGGTCTTTATGCTAATTATTTAAGAAAATTTTATTCAGATAATTTTTCAATTTATTTAGAAGGTTCTCCTGCACAAACATTAGAATTTCGTAAGAAGCGAGGAAAAGAAGATGAATCTGATTCTTTCCGATCTAAAATAGTTCAAAAAGAATACAATGTTGTATGCCAATTAAAAAGATACTCTGATATTATTTTACCATTTGAAGAGGAATAAAATGTTTAAATGGTTTTTAACTACAAATCTTTTTGTTTTTGCTTGCGGAGTATTGCAAGCTCTTGGAGCAATGCAATATTTTAAACAAGGATTGATTAAATTTGGTATTCTTTATTTTCTGTATTCATTAACAAATTTTGTTATTTGGTTTTGTCGGGGAGAATAGAAATGAGACCTATTAAATTCAGAGCTTGGGATGAAGATAGCAATTTTATGGAATATTTTGAAGATTTCAGAGAATGGACTTGTCTTGAAGATGCTGAACATTTCTATAACAAGGCTGGAGATGGTTTAATTTGGATGCAATATACTGGATTGAAAGATGAAAATGGAAAAGAAATTTATGAGGGCGATGTTTATTGTAATGACTGGGGTTGTGGAGATTGTACGCAAAAAACAATTGAGTGGGAAAAGGGTGGTTTCTTTTTGGGTGACAATCATTTAATAGATATAAATTGGAGCAGTTGGTATTATATTGGAAATATTTATCAAAATCCTAAATTATTGGAGAAATAAATGAATTTATATTTTACTGGTTGCGAGCATTATTCACATTCTAATATTATTAAATATTGTAATCGACCTTTTGAAAATTATGAAGAAATGAATCAAAAAATCATTTTCAATCATAATCAAAGAGTTAAAAAAGATGATGTAGTGTATCATCTTGGAGATACAATATTGTATGGAAAAACCAAAACAGGAAATGGCGAACAAACAAAAGCAGAAGAGATTATTTCCCAATTAAATGGACATCATATTTGGATTGAAGGAAATCATGACCAAGGAAATCGAAATACCCTTAAAACAAAAAATCAAGAAATTATTTTAAATCAAAATGGATTAAAAATTCAATTATTACATGACCCTCTTTATGCAAGAATAGATTATGATTTGGCGTTGAATAGCCATGTTCATCGAGCTTGGAAAATTAAAGAAATTTATTATTTAGGGCAAATTCGATTATGTATCAATGTGGGTGTAGATGTTAATAAATTTATGCCTATTCGATTAGATGAAGTATTAACTATCTATTATCGATGGAAAAATCAAAGAGAAAAAATTAAGAGATGGGAACAGCCACCAATTTTAAAAGAATTAAATAAAGGTACATTAGCAGAAAATAAATAGAGGAGACAACTGTGAAGAAAGAAACAAGAAAGTTAATTTGTTCTTATCTTGCAGATTATTTAATGCATGTGAACAAAGATTTAAAAATTACTAAAAATAAATTATTTGTGTGTCCGTTTCACGATGAACATCCTACAGAAAAAAATGCAACGTGCAAAATTTATCCTAATTATGGTTATAAATTAAAATGCTTTAACTCAGTTCATGGAGATTTAGGAGATATTTTTGATGTATTTCGTAAATACGAACCAGATATGAAAAATCTTTCCGATGATGAAATTGGAGACTACTTGATTAATCTTTTAAATATTTCAACAGACGAAAAGATTGATGAATTGTTAGCAACATATTCAAATTCTGGATTTGGATTAATTCCATTATCGCCAAATAGTAAAGACCCTGTTTCTGGTATTTCTTGGAAAAGAAATATTAGTTATGATATGAATCAATGGAAAGAATGGTTAAGTAATGGATTAGGTCTTGGATTAGTGGGAGGAAAAGTTAGTAAAGTAATTATGATTGATATTGATAGTCCAAAAACATTAGAAAAAACAAAAGCACTTATACCAAATACAGCTACACAAAAAACCAAAAGAGGTTTTCATTTTCTTCTGGATTATGATAACGATTTTGATGAAGTTAATCATGAAAATTTAAGGTCAGTTGGTTATGAAATGGAAGTAAGAGTTAACAATGCTTATATTGTTGTTGCTCCTACTATTGTTGATAATTTTGAAAGAACTTGGAATGGAGCTAAAATTTCAAAACTAACACCAGAATTAAAGAAATTTCTTTTAGATACAATCAAACAAAAGAGAGAAAAAAGCGGAAGTAAAAAAAGTGAAGATAATTCCATTAAAGATGCAATTGATAAAGAAGAATTAGGAGTTGATAATGGTTTAAAAGGTTTGGATGGAGAATGTAATGATACCTTTATTAAATTAGGTGGTATATTAAGAAAAAAGATGTCTCCAGAACAAGTAGAATGGTCATTATTAAATTTTAATAAGCTACTTGCAGACCCAATGGATTATAAAACTGTTAAAGCTATGAAGTATCAGCTAGAAAAGTATGATAATTTTGATAAAAAAGATTTAGCTAATCAAATTCTTGAGCATTTGAAAATGGAAAGTATTAAAACAGCAACTTCAAATGATTTAAAAAATTCATTAGGTCATCCAAAAAAAGATATTGAAGATTCACTTTCTTATTTATTGAAAGAACAGAAAATTCAAAAATTAGGAAGAGTATATAAATATATTGAAAAAGTTGAATGGGAAACAGATTTTATGAGTGTAGGAGAACCTTTAGGATTTGAAGTTCCTTGGTTTGGTTCATATAATAATTTTGATTCTGGTTCAATGATAATTCTCGGTGGCAAGACAGGCGAAGGGAAAACCCACCTAGCATTGAATTTAATTAAAGAATTTGTTGATAAAGGAAAAAGACCATATTATATTTGTACTGAAGCAGGAAGTAAATTTAAATTAATTAGTGCTACATTAGGATTAAAAGAAGGCGATTATGCATTTAAGATTGTTCCAGATGCAACTGCTGTTGAATTGGAAGATAATGCAATAACAATCATTGATTGGTTAAATCCTCAAGATTATTCGCAAGTTGGAAACTTGATGAAAACTTTAAATGACCAATTAGTTAGACATGGAGGTTTATTGATTGTTTTTGTTCAAGTTAGAAAAGATGGCTCATTTTTTGCTCCCGATTTATTTGATTTTTATGCAAGTTTTGTAGCCAAATATCGTCATTCCAAAAAAGTTAATGAAGTAACAAAAGAAGTAACTTTTGATAATGAGAATACTTATTGGAAAACTGAGAAAATGAGAGATAGTAAAGTGGGAATTCAATATGTAACTATCCCTATGCATTTTCATCGAGAAACAAAAAGAATTACAGTCAGAGGACAAAAATGAAAATTAAAATAAGTGAATTGGAAAAAAAGATTACATACAAAATTAAGAGAAATTTTACAAGTATCGGAGTGGATACTGCTCAAAAAAGTGGAATTGTGTTCTTAAAAACTGATAAAACTGATTTATATATTGATGGTTTAGTACTTGGATTCAACACCAAAAATCAAAAAGAAATATACGCTTCAATGGTTAAAACTTTCGAAAGATTATTTCAAGATGAAGATTGTGCAGTAATTGAAGAGGTCTTTGTTGGTTTTAGTAGAGCAGGAAGTGTTGAATTGGCAAAATATGGAGCATTTGCTATTAGTGAATGTATCAAAAAAAATATTACTTTTGAAACAATTAGTGCTGTAAGTGCCAGAGCAAAATTTAAGATTGATACGAGAAGTGAAGGAAAAGGAAAAAGTAAAATTGCAGTTGGGAAATGGGTCTACCATTTGGGAGTAGATTTAAAAGATAACAATTTGGTCGATGGTTTTGTGTTAGCTCTGTTGGGAATTTGTGAAGATGTAGATTTTAAATCAAAGACAAAGAAGAAAAAACGAAAAGTTCGAACAAAATCTAATAGCAAAAAATCAAAAAAGTCAGCTAGAAAGGCTACTAAAAAAAGAAAATGAAAAAGTTCTTTCTAAACTATTATAATTATCGATTACAGCAATTAGTAAAAGCTCAAAAAAGATTACAGCGTTATGTTTACTTGATGCACGATAATGATTCAATTGAATGCAGTGGTTTAAAATTAAATGTTGTTTTGCAAGAGTTATTATTACAAATTTATGTATCATTATTGCCAAAGAAATGGTTTAAAGAATGAAAAAAAAGTGGATACAACTTGAAGAATTAATTTTGGAATATATTAAAGAAATAGATATTTATGCTAAACGCTCTCCAGGTTCGGGGAACAAGGGGAGAAAGGGCGATTTAGTTACATCTTGCGGTCTTAAATTAGAATGTAAAGATAATCAATCTTTAAAGAATGCTTATAAAGAAGCAGATATGGATAAAATAATTAAAGAAGTACCTCTTCATAGTCAAGATATACCAGTTTTAATTACACGAAATAAAGATGAAAAAATAAGAGTACATCTTGAATGGACAGATTTTTGGAGTATTTATACGAGGAGTTTAAAATGTCAGTAATAAATTGGAATAGAAGAATCGTTTTGCCAAGAACGGAGTTATTTTGGCTAGATAATTATAATCATGTTGTTGACAAAAATTTATGGATTTCTGTTTATCAAAAAGAATGTAGAATTTATTTAGACGAATATTTAGAGCAAAAAGAATTAAGAAAAGCATGGTTTGAAAAAAATCATGGCACATTTAAACATATTTATACAAGATTTTTAAGGAGAAACTAAATGAATGAACGCAGACAAAAACTTTTGGAGACGATGAAACAATTTAATAAGGGGCAAAAAGGGGAGATTTTATCGTTTGGAAATGAGGCTCAAGACAAAGAAGTTATTCCTACTGGTATTAAAACAGTTGATAAATTCATTGGAGGAGGAACAAAAAGAGGAACATTTACTGTTATTTATGGCGGAGAAAAAGTAGGGAAATCTACACTTGTTCTTCAGGCAATTTCAAATGCTCAAAAAGATAATAAGTTATGTTGTTATATTGATTTAGAACATACCTTTGATAAAAAGAGAGCTATTTCTTTAGGGATTAATTTAGAAGAATTAGTTTTAGCAGAGAAATGCGAAAATGCAGAACAGGCTCTTGAAATTATTCGTACTCTTTGTAAACAAAAAGTTATTGATTTAATTGTTGTTGACAGTATTCAAGCGATGTCACCAAAAAATGAACAAGAGAATAAAGGAAAAGAGAGAGAACTTGCTTCGAAAGAAATTGCAGAATTAGCAAGAACATTATCCAAATTTTTTAGAGTTGTTTCTCCTGACGTATTTAATGCTCAAGCAAGTGTTATTATGATTGGACAGATAAGAATTGCAGGAATTGGTTCTTTTTATACTCATGCTGATTTATCAGGTGGAGAAGCACTAAAACATTGGGCATTTACAAGATGTTTTGTTAGACGAGGACAGAAATCAGATTCTCCAATAACAAAGATTAAAGAATACTTTATTGACCCTGAAAGTAAAATCCGATATATAACAAAAAAAGAAGAATTAGGATTTGATGTAGTTATCAAATTAGAAAAAACCAAATCTTCTAAGTCTGTTAAAGAGGGTTCAGAAGTTCATATTCCTTTTCTTTTTGATAAAGGTTTTGTTGATGAAGTAGAACAAAATGAAGATATTCCTATTAGAATTGACTCTGATGCAACAGAAGAACAAAGAAAAAAGATAGAAGATTATTTAAAAGAAAAAAAAGTAGATGAAGCTCGACAATTAGGAATTTATGTTGGAACAGAACAACCAAAGATTAAAATGCCAGAAGAATCTATAAAAAAAGAAATTAAATCAGAAGATTATTCTGAAGTTGAAAATAAAATTTCAGAAGAAGCTTTAACACCAAAAAAGAAAAAAAGAGGAAGACCTAGAAAAAAATGAGAATTTGTTCTAATTGCGATAAAGAAATACCCGAAGATTATGACGGAAATGAATGTCCATATTGTAACAGTTGGATTGGACAGAAAGATAATTTATGAATTAAGGAGAAAAAATTATGCATTCTTGGGGAGATGAAGGAGTAGATTGGAAAGGAATTAATGAAGCAGCAAGATATATTGGTGTCAATCTTCGTCGATGGGGAAGAGTTGGTGTAACACAATATAAGGAGAAATATGGATGCTATGATGATAAAACTAGAGTTTTAACTGATAATGGATGGAAATATTTCAAAGATGTTAATATAAATAAAGATTTATTTGCAACTTTAGATAAAAACGGTTATTTAATATATAAAAAAGCTTATGATTATATTGAATATAAATATCAAGGAGAAATGTATTATTTGAACACACGAGGGGTAAATCTTTTAGTTACTCCTAATCATAATTTATATTTTGCTAAACCAGATATTCATGGAGGCAAAAAAGATAAAGAATTTAAAAAATTTTCTTATAAATTAAATACATTTCATAATTTTTTCAGAAAAGATAAAAAATTTTTGAAAGGAGCTAAATGGAAAGGTCAGAATGTAGATTTTTTTGAATTGCCAGAATATAAAAATTTTTGGAATAATATTCCTAAATTGGGGAATAAAATTCGTAGAAAATTTATACAACCTACAAAAAAGATTAAGATGAAATATTGGCTTCAATTATTGGGATGGTTTCTTGCAGAAGGCTGTTATTCAGGAACATCTCAAGTTTCTTTTTGTATTCATAAAAAAGAAATTGATATTGTTGGAAAAATTATTAATAAATGTGGATTTGATTATTCTATAAGTTTAAGAGGAAATTATGGAGCTGCACTGCACGTCTACAACACTCAATTAGCTAGATGGTTGCATAAACATTGTAATCGAACAGCATTAAATAAAACAATTCCTTTATTTATTTATAATTTAAATCCTTACTTAATTGAAATATTTTTAAAAAGTTTGTATCGGGGCGATGGTCAGAAAACAGAGACAGCCTATATATTATCTACTATATCAAAAAATATAGCAGACGGTGTTTTGGAATTGCTTTTGAAGGCTGGTTATTGTGGGAAACAAAATATACGAGATAGAAGAGACTATGTTTCTTTTATTAATAATAGACCCATTAAAAGTAATTATCCTGTATTTGAAATTAATTGGTTAAATAAAATAGAACATCGCACTTCTAACTGTCATGATACTTTAAAACAAAAAATTCAAAAAGAAAATATTGTTAATTATACTGGAAAAGTTTATTGTGTCTCAGTACCAAATAAATTATTATATGTAGAAAGAAACGGAAAACCTGTTTGGTGCGGCAATTCTGTGAGAATATATATTTCTTTTGGATTGGGTTGGAAAAGTTTATTTAGCATTACTCATCCTGGCTGGGTTAGTTATAAAGTTGCTGGTTATCCAAAATGGTTAATGACTTTTGATATTTTTGCATTAAGTAAAATTATTCCTTATTTGAATTGTATTATTTTACCTTATCATAAATGGCTATATCGAAAATTATATTCTGATATGATTAAAAAGTATCCTCATTTACGAGAAGAGATTTTATGTTGTGCAGATTATTCTGATTTATTAAAAGATTTATAATAAGAAAGATATCTTATGTTAGGATTTAAACAAAGAATATTGGAAAAATTAGCATATAGGTATTATTTAAAAAATAAATATAGAAATGCAGAGGAAAATTGGAAGTTAGCTGAAAAATTATTTGCTTATTTAGAAAAACGAAAATCATTGATAAGGAGATTGCTAAAATGACAAGTGCGGAAGTGAAAAAAATGTATGACGACGGAAAGATTGAACAGTTGTTTAAAGATTATAAAAAATATTTCGACTTGATTGATTCTTGGGCAATGAAAATGATTGATGGAGATTTGATGAGTGAGTATGATTTAAAATATGCAATGCAACAGATTAATGGATGCCAAACCAAATTAAATACTATTGCAGGTGCATTGGAATCGATGATAATTGAATATGAAAATGATTATTATTTGCAGGAAGAAAAGAAATTTAAGAATTTAAGAATTCAAGACAAAGACCATTGTAAAGCAGTTGCTAGAAAAAAAGTTTCTGATATACGCAGATATGCCTCAGATTTCTCACGATACGTCAATTCTGCTCAAAATGCAGTTGTAACTGCTCAAAGTTTATTAAAAAGACAAACAATTGAAAAAAGCAATAAAGGTATTGATTTTACAGGAGATACTTCAAATATACAAGATTCTACAGATGCAACAAAAAAATGGTATGAATAAAGGAGAGAAAAAATGAATAAAGTAATTGACAAAAACAAAGCTTTACAAAAAGAAAAGTATTTATGGGCAATTTTAAAAAAGATGTGTGAATTTGTAAATGTTTCTATTGATAAAATTGATTTTAATTCAGATACATGGTTTCAAACTCATAAATGGTCACTAGAAACTGAGAGTAAATTCGTTGAATGGTTACAGAATTATTTATACAATAATTATCAAGCTCGTAAAAATATTATGCAAACTACGATAAAAAATAAAACTTTTATTAAAAAATTTGCAGAAATGTTTGCTTTTAATTATGGATGGAGTCTTAAATAACTTATTAAAGGAGAGAAAAAATGAATAAAGTAATTCTAGTTGGTCGATTAGTAGCTAATCCAGAGTACAAAATCACTGAACAACAAAAGCATGTATGTCGATTTCGTATTGCAATCAATGATAGCAAAAATGAAGCAATTTTTTTAAACATTGTTACTTTTGACAATACAGCTCAAAGTTGTCAAGAATGGCTTCAAAAAGCAAGTATGGTATTAGTTGATGGTCGTTTAGATATTCATCGAGTTGAAGATAAGGATTATTATTCAGTAGTTGCAAAAAGAGTTAAATTTTTGCAAAATACAAAAGAGAAGAAGAAAAAAGAATCAGATAATGATAAATAAAGGATTATTTTCAAATAATTCAGATGAATGGGGAACTCCTCAAGACTTATTTGATAAATTAAATGAAGAATTTCATTTTACATTGGATGTCTGTGCATCAAAACAAAGTGCTAAATGCAAAAAATATTTTACTAAAGAAGATAATGCACTCATTCAAGATTGGTCAAATGATATTTGTTTTATGAATTCCCCATACTCTCGAATACAAGATAAATTTGTTAAGAAGGCTAAAGAAGAATCTGATAAAGGATCAACGGTTGTTTGTTTATTGCCGGCAAGAACAGATACAAAAAGATTTTTTAATTACATTTGGGACGAAAACTTACATAAACCAAGAGAAAGAGTTGAAATTCGATTTGTTAAAGGCAGATTAAAATTTGAAAGTTTTGGAAATAAAACAGGATGTAAATATTTTAATAATGCTGCACCTTTTCCTAGTATGATTGTTATTTTTTATCCGAAAAAAAGGAATAATAAATGAAAATTTTTTGGTTTGATTGCGAAACGAGTTCATTAAATCCAATTAAAGGAGATATTCTAACCTTGGCTGGTATTGTAGAAATTGATGGGGAAATTAAAGAAGAGTTTTATTTAGAAATGCAGCCATTTGATTATGATAGTATTTCTGAAGAAGCATTAAAAGTAAATGGTTTAACATTGGAACAAATTAAAACTTTTCAAACTCCTCAAGAGGCTTATCGAAAGCTAGTTAAAGTTTTTTCTAAATATATTAATCGTTATAATCGAAATGATAAATTTATAATCGGCGGTCATAATATAAAATTTGATTTTGATTTTCTCGTCGAGTTTTTTATAAAAAATAATGATAAATATTTAGGAAGCTGGATACAATATCAATTTTCAGGATGTCTTGACACTTTACCTCTAGTACAATTAATGAATTTTAAAAAAATAATTAACATTGAAAATTCAAGATTAGTTACTGCTGCAAAAGAATTTGATGTTGATTTAGATAATGCTCATAATGCTTTAGCAGATATTAGAGCAACAAGGGAATTATTTTATAAAATTGAAAAGAGAATCGAATTTAAATAATGAGTTCAATTACTTCTCAACATTTAAAGGCAGCTTTGATGGCTTATTTTCGTTTTAAACGACAGTGGTTATGTGCAGATGAAGTTTGTTATGGTTATAATAGAGCCGACTTAATAGTGATAACAAATAATGGTTCTTTGGAAGTTGAGATTAAAGTTAATAAATTTGATTTAATTAATGGAGAAGAAAACAAAACTACTGGCTATCGATTTTATGGAGCAAAAAAACATAAACATTGGTCAATTAATAATACAAATAAATTTGCTTTATGTGTGCCAGAAGATTTAGAAGAAGAAGCTCAAAAATGGATTCAAGCAACAAATAAAAATTATGGATTATTTATTTATTTAGATAATCAAAGATGGTATAAAAATCGCATTTATGTAAAAAGGTCTGCAAAATTATTGCACAGTGAAACTAGTAAAGTTGAGTGGAAAGATAAAATAATTAAAAGATTATGTAGTGCTAGAGCTAACGATTTAATAGCAAAGATTAATAAATGAAATCTTATCCCTTACAAAATATTGCGAATTGGAAAAATCAAATCTATCTTTTTTGTAGAGAGAAAGATGGGTCGCAAAAAATCATTGTTGATAAGTCATTTCTTCCCTACTATTATGAACCAACAACAGATAAAGAATCTGATGCATTATCTATTTATGGTCAAGCATTAAAAAAGATATATTGTCAACAACCTGGAGATGTTAGAAAACAGAGAAGTAATGCTTCATATTCATCTGATTTAATTTATACATATCGTTATCTTGTTGATAAAGTTGATATAATAGAAAAATCAAATACTCGAATTGTATTTTTTGATATTGAAGTACAAGCCCCCGAATTGCCTCGCCCCAAAGAAACACAAACTGCTCCTTATCCTATTTCTACAATTGTTATATATGATAATTATATAAAAAAATATAAAACATTTTTTATTAAAGATTATAAATCTGAATTTAATATGTTAGAGGATTTTTGTAATTATATTTATAAATTAAAACCAGATATTCTAACAGGATGGAATGCAGTTGATTTCGACTTTTTATATTTGCAATATCGATTTCCAGACTTTGCAAAAAAAATATCTCCCATTAATCAGATACATTGGAGAAATGGATATGAAATGCCAGCAGGGATTTCAATTGTTGATATGACAGGACTTGATGTTAAATTCACATTGAGTAAGAGAGATTCATATAAATTAAACGAAGTAGCTCATGAAGATTTGAATTATAAATTGTGGGAAGATGAAGACTTTATGAATATTGAAATGTCTAAAGAGAAATGTCAACAAGACGTAGAAAAATTAGTTAAATTAAATGAAAAGAATCACTATTTTGAATTATTTGATTCCATACGAAGATTTAGCAAGACCAATTGGGAAGATATGCCAGCAGAATACAAAAATTATTCTTGGCAAAGTTTAAATTCAAGACCCTGGGATATTTTATTTTTTCAAATAGCTAAAAAATTAAATCGAATTCTGCCCAATAAACCTAATTATACAGATGAAGAAAGGCATGAATTAAAATATAATGTAAATTATAAGAAAGATGGTGCATATCGTGATACTTTTCAAAAGGGTGTCTTTTTTGATTGTATAAAATGCGATTTAGGTTGTTATTCAGCAGACACAGAAATTCTTACAGAAGATGGCTGGAAAACATATAAAGAATTAACTATTGGTGAAAATGTTGCAAGTTTTAATATTAGAAATAATTTAATTGAATTTCAAAATTTATTATATACTCATACATATAAAGTAAAAAATGAAGAAATGATTCATATTAAAAATAGGTCATTAGACCAACTCTTGACATGGAATCATAAGATGTTATTTAAAAGAACAATAAAATCTTATAAAGGAATCGAAAGAAATCCCGAAGAATGGCAAATATGTTTAGCTAAAGATTTTACAAAACATCATAGTATTTTGCCTGTTTCAGGACAAATAAAGGACAAAAAAGACTATAACATTGATGATGATTTAATAAGAATTTATGCTTGGATAATTTCTGATGGCACTGCCTATCAGAAGAAAAAAAATCATTCTATCTCATATTCTATTTATCAATCGAATAATAAAAATTACAAATATTGTTTAGAAATTGATAAATCTTTTAAAAATTTAAATTGGGATATAAAATCTCATATTAGAAAAAGAATAATCAACAATGATTTAATTCATAATCTTAAAACAGAAGAAAAACATTGGTATATACCTACAAAATATTCCAATCTAATTAAATTAGAAAAAAATCATAAAATTATTCCTTTATGGATGTTGCAAAATTTATCTAAAAGACAATTATTAATATTGTTGGATACGCTAATGAAAGGAGATGGAGATAAAACAAGAAAACATTACAATGCTCATACAAAATTGGCAAGAGATAGATTTCAATATTTGTGTGTATTATTGGGATATAGAACAATTCAACATAAAAAAGGTGTATATTTTCAACCAACGAATTATACAAATGTAATGTCAGGAATAAAATACAATAAACCGATAAACAAATTAAAATATAGTGGTATAGTTTGGTGTCCAACAGTGCAAAATGGTTTTGTTGTTATGAGAAGAAATGGAAAAGTTTTTATTTCAGGAAATTCTGCATATCCTCGTATGATTATTGATTTTAATTTAGATGTTACAAATTTACGATTACAAAAAGATATGCCAGAATGGTTTCCATCGGAAGATGAAATTACTGTAGCGATTGAACAGGGATATTCCTCTTGGGCGAATACAAAATGGGGAACTTATTTAAAAGAAAAAAATATTATTCCTGTTCCGATTTATTTTCGTGAATCTAAAGAAGAATTGCAAAAACGAAAAGAATATAAAAATAACTTTCCAACAGATTGGAAATCTCTTAGATGGATTTGCTATTATATTCAAAATCCAGAAACAATTGCCCCAAAATCTTTTGAATATCCAATGCAATGGAAACAAGAATTAAAAAATAAACTAAAGCAAGTATCTATTGATACAGAAGAAGGAAAAGTTATTGATTTGGCATACAAAGCTTGCAAGTCTTTTAATAATAGTGGATTTGGAAGCTATGGGAATATTTATACTAGATTATTTAATCTTTACACGTTTAATACTACTACAGCATTGCCTAGAGACCTTTTAAATTTTTTACAAAAGAAGTTAAAAAAGCATGATATTGAGATTATTTTTATTGATACAGACTCATTTGTTTTGAATACTAGCGATAAATCGATTATCAATAGATTAAATAAATGGATTGTTGCATGGGCAATGAACAAATATAATAATCCAAATGTAAATGTTGAATTGGAATATGAAGGTATATTTAGACAATTATATGTTGGAAGTAAATGTCGTTATATTGGTAAATTAGAAAAACCGAATGAAAAAATAGAAATAGAAAAGAAAGGTTTGCAACTTGTTCGACGAGACTATGAAAAATTTGTTAAAGATTTTCAAGCTGAATTAATTAAGGAAAAATTATGGCAAAAGAAATCTAAAGAAGAAATCATTGAATGGATAAAAGAGAAGATTGAAGCATTTAAAAAAGCACCTTTACAAGAGATTGCTATTCCATGCAAGATTAATAAACCAAGAGAAGAATATGCAAAAAAAGAAATCTATTTTGAAGCGTTAGATGAAACACAAAAATTAATTTCTGAATTTAATAAAGAAATTGGAGAGCGTTATTGGTGGATTTATATGCAAGAACCAAGAGTTTTAGCATTTGATAAAGATAATCAAAAACATATTGATAGAAAGAAGATAGATTGGAATGCAATGATTGAAAGATGTATTTTCAATATTTTAGTTCCGACTTTCGAATCATTATCATGGGAAGAAGATTTATTGAATTTAGCTGAATCATATTCAATCATATTAGGAAGTCAGTATCGAAATAAACTTTTAGAGAATTGTGATAATTTTGAAGAATTAAAGAAATATTATTCTGCAAGAGAAGCTAAAAAGAGAATAAAAGAGAAGTATAAAAGTATCGAATCAGACAAAAAATTCGATAAGAAAAAAGCATCTAAATCATTGAAAACAAAGAAGATAAAGAAAAAAGAAGGTTCGATAGATTCGATAAAATCAGTTGAAAAACTTGACAAAGCATAAATTCATATGATATACTTAAACTAAAGGAGCAAATATATGTCATCTTCAAATAAAGAACAAGAATTATATGATTTTATAAAATCAAAGGAAAAAGTTACGATTAAAGAAATTCAAGAAAATCTTAGTGCAGGTCATGTTGGAGCTTTAGGCAAATTAATTCAACAAGAAAAAATTATTAAAAGGAAATTAAGAGTTGAAGAGGGATATGGAGTAAAAATGGTGCAATATTATCTATTAAGTGAAGGAGAACTGTAAAATGGAAAAGTATGAAAGAATTACTGATGCAGAAGCTTTTCAAGTAGTTGATGAATTAATGAAGAATGAATCTGCTGATGAACGAATTATAACAGATGCCCTTGTTGTTAAATTGAAACTTTTAATTGATATTAGGCAATTTCTGAGAAAGATTTACCAAAACATGCCCAAAAAATCAAAAGTTTATACAAGACCAACGAATAATAAAAATGATATTATTGTTGGAGAAAAATAATGTATTTTCACTTTTTAAAAAAAGCTTTAAAGATTTATCCAACGTATTATACTATTCTCTATCAAACAAAGTGTAAAATTTTTCTTGATGAATTTGAAATGCAAGAAACTTTACGAAGAGAATGGTTGAATAAGTATAAAATGAATTTGACTTGCAGTAAAAGGAGATAAAATGAAAAAAATTTTGTTGACAGTAATTTTTTTAAGTTTGATTACAACAGCTAGTTTTGCAAATGATTATATTCCAAATGATGTTTACTATTCAATGAGACAATCAGTTGTATCTATTTTTTCAACAGATGATAATGGTATGGGATATTGTACAGGCACAGTAATTAAGAATGATTTACATCAAGCTGAAGTTTTAACAGCTAAACATTGTATTGATACATTTGAAGAAGTTTATGTTGAAAATATTTTAGTAGTTGGTATGTTAGTATCTGCTGATGATGATTTAGCATTATTAATTACAGATGAAATGATTCCAAATCATAATGCAGTTAAAATGGCTTCATGTAGAACGCAAATAAATGACATGGTTTATCACTTAGGTTATCCGCCACAAGGTCTTTATACTATTTCAGGAAGAATAACAAATATTACTTCTGACCATCAATATTTTTTAGCTCAATCTATTGGAGGTTGTAGTGGTGGAGGAGTATTTAATGAGAATGGAGAATTAGCTGGAGTATTGTGGGGAGGAACAAATAGAAAATCTATTTTTGAACCCTTACAAGATATTAATCGATTTTTAAAAAACATGTTGAAGCGATATGAATAAAAAAGTAGAAATTATTAAAAAGAAATATAATCCTACCTGTCGTTATTGCTGTGGCAAAGGATGGCTGGCAGTTACTGATGGATTTTATGAAGAATGTAAGAAATGTAAAGGTACTGGTAAATTTGATAACAGTAGTTATATACTTATTGCTACTAAATCAAATGGAGAAAAAATTGCATTTAATGTAGACCAGGCAGGTAAATAGATATGTTTAGATTGATAATTAGTATTATAATTGGCTGGATATTAGGAAGAGAGCGGAAAAAACATCATAAAGATGCTGGAGGGTCTCGTACATTAGCTATTGTATCTCTTGCTTCTTGTTTAATTGCCATTATTTCATTAAAAATTTTAAATGATATAAATCCCACAACATTTAATTTTTCTCGTATGATGGCATATGCGATTGTGGGAATATCATTTCTTTGTTCGGCAGTTATTAGTCATCATAAAAATAGTATAGATGGCACAACAACTGCTGCTTTAATATGGGCTGCGGTAATTATTAATTTGTGTATAGGACTAGGATTTTGGTTTTATGGAATAGTTAGTGCTATTTTTGTTTATTTAATTTTAGAGAGTAAATACTATTTAAAGGAGAAATAAATGAGTAAATCCAAAGTAAATAAAATTCCTGAGAAACAATATATTAAACTTTACAATAAAGGTTTAAATGTTTTGGAATTAGCTGAACTTTTCAATATTGGCAAAAGAACAGCAGAATCATATGAACAAAAATTAAGACATCAAGGAAAAATTAAACCAAGAAGAATGTTAATATCTAAAACAGTTTCTCAAAAAGCAGCAAATGAATTGCCAATAATTCAACCATTAAACTGGACAGTACCAAAATCTACAAATAAAGTGCCAAAACATCGACCATATAAATCTTATCTTGTAATTGCAGATACTCATATTCCATATACAAATCAACCAACAGTTAAAATTGAATTGGAAATAGCTAAAGATATTAAACCTGATGGTTTTATTATTTTGGGAGATTACATGGATATGGAGCCAGTATCTCATTGGTTAAAAAATAAAAAGAAGACATTAGAAAATAAAAGAATGCAATCAGACTATATTGAAGGTAATAAGTTATTAGATGCATTTGATAAAGTATTGCCAAAAAATTGCGATAAACGATATTTTTATGGAAATCATGAAAGGTTTTATTATGATTTAGTCGAAGAAATGCCTGCTCTTGAAGGTTTATTAGACCCAAAAATCGAATTGAAATTAAAAGAGCGAGGATATATTGTTTATGATGATATTAATCATATTGAGCGACTTGGCAGGCTTAATTTTACGCATGGAATGTATCATAATCAAAATTATGTAAAAGCTCATATTGACAAGTTTCAAACAAATGTTTTGCATGCTGATATGCATAGTCCAAGATTTCGATGTTCTGAAAGCCCTGCAAGAGAGATAGCATTAGTGGGTTATTGTGTCGGATGTTCCTGTGATTTAACACCGAATTATCAAAGTAACAGACCAAATAAATGGTCACATGGTTTTGCAGTTGTTTATTTTTTTGATAATGGATATTTTGACGTAGATTTGAAAAGAGTAGTACAAGGTATATGCGTTTTTAATGGGAAATTATATAACGGAAACAAATAATGAAAATTGAAGTTTTTAATGAAAGAGATATTCAAAAATTTATAACAGATAAAAAGCATATTGTTATAAGTATTCAAGACCCGAATTATGATTTTATATCTTTGCCAATTAATTCAAATCGTTTAGATTGTATAAGATTAAGATTTTATGATTTAGATGAAGAAACAAATGATTATCCATATGACCAATTACTTTTTACAGAAGAACATGCAAAAATTATTCTTGATACAGTTGAAATGTGGAAAGATAAAATTAATTTAATTTGTATTAATTGTTGTGCTGGAATATCAAGAAGTGCTGGCATTGCAGCAGCCTTAAATCATATTTATAATGGAAATGATGATTATTTTTTTCAAACATATATACCAAATAGATTAGTTTATCGAACAATATTAAAGACTTATTATGAAAAAGAAAATAACGCAACTTGAAATTTACAAAAAGATTCGTAAAAAAACAGCTAAACCTTCTATTATTCATAAGGATAAAAGAAGAAAATCTAGACAACAAAAAAAGATTAACCTTAAAAAAGAAATAAATAAGGTAACTATCCCCTGATAACAAGTAAATAATTTGAAAGAAGTTTTATTATGGCGTTACAAAAAGCGATGGTTTCATCAAAAAGTAATGAATGGGCTACACCAATAAAATTATATAATTATTTAAACAAATTATTTAATTTTACATTAGACCCTTGCAGTACACATAAAAATGCAAAATGTAAAAAACACTATACTATAGAAGATGATGGATTGAGTAAATCATGGGCAAATGAAATTGTTTTTGTAAATCCTCCTTATGGGGGGCATACAAGAGAATGGTTAGAAAAAGGACAAAAAGAGTCAGAAATAAATAACGCAATAGTAGTATTTTTAATTGTTTCTTCTACAGATAGAACATATTGGCATGATATTATTGCCAAAAAATCAGATGAAATTTGGTTTATGAGGGGGCGAGTTAAATTCGGAGGAAATAAAACAACTGCCCCGTTTGCTTCTGCGATTGTTATTTTTAGACCAAAAAGTTCAAAAAGAGAAATTAAATTTGTAGATTTGAGAGAATATGCTCAAAAGGTTTAAAATGAAAACATTCAAACAACTAATTAAACTTGCTTCGCAACCTTTGAAATCATTAAAGGATAGCATAGAAACTACTTGTTGTCAAGGGATAATCGTGATAAAGAATTCATAATGAGAATAATACTAGATAACCAAGACGAAGAACAGTTTAATCGCATAATTACGATTCAACAAAAAGTTAGCGAATTAAATGAAATTATATCTATGTTTATTGATGGATTAAAAGCATTGGGTTTTACAGAAGAAGAAATTTTTGATATTTTAAGACCGATGGATACTGAGGAGGAATAATGAAATATCATAATAAACTTAAAAGACTGCAACGCAGACAAAAAGCTTTTGATGATTTATCAGATAAAAGAGGTCATAAAAGACCAGGAAGTGTAAAAAAGAATTAATTATGGCATTATATTCTTTTATTTGTGAAAATTGTAATTTGATTGAAGACAAAATATTATCTATTCATAAACGAAATGAAATAATAAAATGCTCACAATGCAATCAAGTTATGAAGCGATTAATAAGTCAAAATATTTCTTTTAATTTTAAAGGTGAAGGATTTTATAAGAAAGGATGGCAATAAATGATTGAAGTAATTGTTCGTAATCCTGGAAATGAAGATGATTTTTTAAAAGCTCTTGCAAAGTTTAAAAAATTATGTAATCGGGCAGGTTTTTTACGAGAAATAAGAGATAGACGTTATTACAAAAAGCCTTCAGAAAAAAGAATAGAAAAAGAGAAATATCTTAAAAGACAAGCAATGTTACAGAAAACAAAAAAGAAAAAACTTTATTAAGGAGAATTTATGAAAGTTATTGAACCAAAAATAGGACAAAGAGTTTATACATCAAAAAATTGTCAAATTGGAAGATGGATAGTTGAGGAAATAATTACTAGAGAAGTTAAAAATGGAAAAGTAGTAGAATATGTTTTAATGGATGATATTGGGCGAAAAATTAAGATTGGAGTTGGAGATAGAGTCTTATTTGATAATCTCGCTGAAGCAATTGCTCTCGGACTTCAACAATTGCAAATTATTGAAAAAACTACACGTGAAGAATTAGAAGCAATGACAGACAAAGTAATTGATAAACGAGTTAAAGAACATCAACAAAAATTAAAAGAAAATAAGAAAAAGTGAAAATAACAAAAGCTCGATTAAAAAATTTTCAATATCATGAATTTTTAGAAATTAATTTTTCTAAAGATATAAATGTTATTTCTGGAATTACTGGAACAGGAAAATGTCTAACTGGAGATACAATAATTCCATGCCCCATTACAGGAAAAAACAGAACTATAAATGAAATGTTATTGCAATCAAATTGGAAAGTGTGGAGTTTAAATAAACATAATAAAATAACAATAGGAACTGTAAAAAATATTCAAATTAATGGAATTAAACATGTATTTGAAATAATTTTAAAGTCTGGTCAAAAAATCAAAGCTACATGCAATCATAAATTTTTAACAAATCGTGGATGGTTGCAATTAAAAGATATAACACCAAATGACTATATTGCTTCTGTCAATCAAATACCACAGCATTTTTTTATATCTAATAAATATTCTCCCAAGCAATGTTTTGTTTTAGGTTGTTTGTTGGGAGATGGCAGTTTTACAGGTCATATTACTTTTACAAACGCAGATAAACATATAATTAAAAAATTTGTAAAAGAACTTCATGAAGAATTTGGCGACCATCATTGTAAACGCATAAAACAATCTAAGGCAATAACTTTAGATTTTACTGCTCCACTGAAATTAAAACAAAGAAAAAATATGTCTTTAAATCCTATTAGGAATTGGATTATTGAATTGGGGCTTTTTAATTTAAAATCTCAAACAAAATATATTCCTTCAGAATTTTTTCAATTATCAAATGAATGTATTTCTAATTTAATTGCAGGATTATTTTTATGTGATGGTTATGTTCCAATTAAAAATAAAGTTTTGGAATATTCATCATCATCAGAAAAATTAATTTATCAGATTCAAAATTTATTGTTAAGATTTGGTATTCATTCTTGTATTTCAAAAACATATAAGCATTATACTAAAAATGGAATATCATCTAAAAAATTTCCATGTTATATTTTAAGAATTGGCAATAAAAATGATATTATACATTTCTCTAAAACAATTCCTTTGATAGGTATTAAAAATCAAAAATTAAAAAAATTATGTAAATTGAAACAATCTCATCAAAATAACCATGCAGATGTATATCCTTCTAATTTTTCAGAATTATTATATAAAACAGCAAAAAAATCCAAATATACAGCCAGAGAATTAAATGAAAAATCTGGATATAAAAAATCAAAATCTTATCATATAGGTCAATATGGTCGAAATGTTTCACAATTGCGAGGTCAGAAAATAGCCAAAATTTTAAAAGATAAAAATTTAAATAAATTATTTTTATCGGATATTAAATGGTTAAAAATAAAAAGTATTAATGAATTAGGTAAAGAGCAGACATTTGATTTAGAAGTCTTAACATATCACAATTTTCTTGCTAATGATATGATTGTTCATAATTCCTCGACGTATCGAGCTTTGGAATGGTTATTTGGATTTTCGAATATTTCAGAAAATGATTATCGTCGTGAAGGAACAAATGAAACCTCAGTTAAAGTTTGGTTAGATAACAACTTTCAGGTAGAAAGAATTCGTACTAATTCCATTAATCGATATATTCTTTCTCAAAAAGACAGTGAAGATAAAGTTTTTGATAATTTTGGTAGAAATGTTCCTGAAGAAATTGCAGAAGTTTTGAATATATCAGCAATTGACATTGAAAATGAACATCTTAACTTAAACTTTGCTAATCAAGACCAATTAAATTTTTTATTGGATGCAAGATATTCTGATTCATTTAAAGCAAAGTTATTTAATGCTTTAACTGGAAATGAACTTATTGATAAAATGTTTAAAGAATTAAATCGAGAATCTTTGAGATGTAATAGAGAGATAAAAGAAAATGAGGAATTAGTTAAGAAACAAGAAGAAGAATTAGCAGATTATTCATTATCATACAAATCATTAAAAAAGAAACTTTGTATAGTAAAAGAGCAATATAAAGAAATACAAGACAACATTAAAATTTACGAGACTTTAAAAGAGTTATCAGATAAATTAAAATCAAACAAAGAGAATCAAGCATTTATTGAATTTAAAAAATCTCAAATCAAAAGTATCAGCGATGATAAAATAAAAGAATTAAAAGAGCAAGCAAGTTTATTGCAAAAGTTAGAACAAATTGAAATGCAATTAGAGAAAGTTTATTGTGATACTCAAGAAATTCAACTTTTACAATCTAAAGTAAAAGAAGTAGATATTGATTTTGATAAATTAAAAGAGCAAAGTCAACAACTGACTAAATTAAAAGAATTATCTGAAGATTTATTATATAATACTGTGATGACAAAGAAAGTTAATAAGCAATTACAAGAAAAAGAAAATGAATTAAAAAATACAGAACAAGAATTAAAAGAAATTTGGGATAAACAAGAAATTTGTCCATTATGTAAAAGAGAGATTAAAAAATGAAATACAAAATAACAATTGATAGATGGTCAGGAATAGAAGAAATTTCACGAGAAACTTGGAAAGATTTGATTGCTACTTTAGCATTGTGCGGTTTTGAAGTTTATGCAGATGAAGGCAGAGTATCTTTTATAACTGGAGATGGAGAATTTGTGGAGAAAATAAAAGATAAGTAAATATTTAAAATTTGAATTATTTGAAGAAAAACCTAAAACAAAAGTCTATGAAGTTGTTGCTAAAAAAGATAATACTTTGTTAGGAGAAATAAAATGGTTTGGAAGATGGAAACAATATTCTTTCTTTCCAGAATCAGATACAGTTTGGAATCGAGAATGCTTAGACGATATCAATAGATTCATATCTCAATTAATGCTCGAAAGACAATTAAAAAGAAATCCTAAATTAATAAAAAAATTAATGAAACAGCCAAAATCATATATCAAAGAAACTTGGAATAAAAAAAGATGAAATTTTTATATTTGCAAGATTTTCATATTAAGGGAAAAAATTCAGTTAATCGCTTAGGTAATTATTTTCAAGATTGTCTTGCGAAATTAGATGAAATTATTACTATTGCTAAAACAAATAAATGTGAAGCGATATTAGATGGAGGAGATTTTTTTGAATCAGAAAAACCCTCTTATTCTGTATTGGATGCAGTAGCTGATAGAATTGAAAAAGGTAAAATTCCTATTTATTCTCTATTTGGCAATCATTCAATGGCTTATAGTCATATTGAAAATAGTAATGATACTGGATTAATGCATCTGCAAAAAAGAAGCAAATTATTTCATTCATTATTAAGTGATTTTCCTCCTTTTCCAGACGAAATGCAAGCCGATGGTTGGGAAATAAAAGGAATTGATTATAAATTTGATATCGAGAATGATTTAAAAGAAATTTATTTTGATAAAGGAATTTTTTGGAAGATTGCTATTATTCATGCCTTAATCACGCCAAATAAATTTTTTGATAATACATCTTATATTCAATGTAAAGATATAAATACGAATGCAGATTTAATTCTTTGTGGACATTATCATCATCCATTTAAAAAAGAGATAAATGAAACTACTTTTTTAAACATTGGCTGTATTGGTAGAGTAGATATTACTGAAGCAAAAATAGAGCCATCTGTTCTTTTATTAGATACTGAAAAGAGAAGTTATGAAATTATCAAACTTAAATCAGCCAAAAAACCAAATGAAATTTTTGACTTAAAACGATACGAAGAATTAAAAGGGAAAAAGAAAGATATTTCTGAATTTTTAAATGCTTTAAAAGATACAAAATTTCAAGCATTAGATTTAGGAGAGCAAATTGTTATTACAGGCAAAAAGAATAAAGTTGAAGAAAACGTAGTAAATCATCTTTTAACTACAATGGAGAATGTGAAATGATGAACACTATCCAATGTCCTCACTGTAAAAAGATATTTTTTCAAACAGAAAGTAATTTTTGTCCTTTTTGTAAAAAAGATATTACTAAATCAATAGATGCCTTTAAAGATTTATTTGGTAAAGATAATCCGTTTAAAGATTTAATGGGAGAAAAGTAATGAATTATATAGAAAAAATACAAACACTTGAAAAAAAATCAAATGATAATAAAATAGAACAAGCAAAATTAAAAGAACGTTTGCAAACTTTGAAAGAAGAAAAAGCCAAACTTCTTGAACAATTAAAAGTATTAGATGTTAAGGAAGATGATTTGGAAGAAAAAATTGAAGATATGAAAAGAGATATTGAACAAGAAGTACAAAAAGTTGAGGAAGTTTTAAATGAATCTTAATAAATTAGAAAATTCAATTTCTAATTTAGAAGAAGAAGTTTCTTCTTTAAAAGGGAAGGTTTCTTTGTTGAGTGACCAGTATGCAAAAACTATCAAGAAACTGACTTCTTTAAAAGAGCTTCAAATTACTAATGCAAAATCAATTGGATTATTAGATTTAATTCAAAAAGCAACAACTGAAATTATTAAAGAAACATTTGAGGGAATAGTTACAAAAGCGTTACAGTATGTTTATCAAAACGATGGATATTCTTTTGAATTAGAGTTTGATAAGCGAGGAAATAACCCTACGATGAAATTTTTACTTAAGAGTCCTGATATGCAAGAATCTCATGATATAGTTAATACTCGACCTGGCGGAGCAAAGGATATTGTTGCTTTAGCATTAAGATTAGTGCTTTTAGAAATCTCAAGAAATAAAGGATTTCTCTTTTTAGACGAACCATTTAAACGATTAGATAATGAAGAAACAATTAAAAATACTATCAATTTTATTAAAGAAACTCAGCAAGATACTAAAAGACAGACGTTTATTATAACTCATAAAGATGAAGTCGTAAATTCAGTACCTAATCCAATAATATTTAAGGAAAATAAAATAAAGCTAAGAGTTATTGATTCGAATAAAAACGAATTAACTGAATCAAAAGAATATGAGTTATCAGATGATACAACAATTAAATTTGATAAATCAAAAAAGAAACGTGGTAGACCTAAAGGTTCTAAAAACAAAAGGAGAAACAATGATTAAAAAAGTTAAACAGTATTTTGCTCAAAAGAAACAGAAAAAGACTCAAGAACAACAATTAAAAAAGATGAAAGAGTATTATACTCTTCTCCAATCAGGTGCTTTATTTTTGAAATATATTCGACAAGATTTACAAAAAACAAGTGATAAATCTATGAATCGTCATGCAAGACGACGATTTTTAAAGCAATTAGAACAAAAGGGCGAATTTAATAAAGAAATTGTAGATTATTATTCTCGACAAGTAGAATCAATTTTAAATAATATTAACAATCAATTAAAAACTTCAAAATAATGAATTTACCTTCTTGTATTATTTTATGTAGCGGTTCAAGCATTAGACAAAACTTATGGCAAACACCTATTGAAAATCTTCCAATTTGGAACGCTATCAAAAATAAATTTATTATTTCTTGTAATTGGGGATATTATTGGTGTAATCCAACAGTGGAAATGTTTTCTGATTATAGATTTTATGCAATCGAACAAAAGAAATTAGATAAATTACCCTTAGTAATTGGTAGAGATGATTCCTTTTATAAAAATTCTAATCGTAATGAAGATTTACAATTAAGTAAGAATACTTATCTTTTACAACCTTGTCAAAAGAAAAATGAAAGAGATTGGTATTGGGGAAAAGATTCATGGACAAAAGGTTTTTATTCCTCCCAATTGATTGGCTTGATGGCTTTAACTTTTGTCATTGTTATAGGATGTAAGAAAATTTATCTATTGGGTGCAGATTGGGGCGAAATAGATGGACATACTCATTTCTACGAAGATGCAGATATTGGAAAGATTGTTTGGAAAACACAAGAAAAAACAGGAGTAGGATTAAACAAGTTAGGTAATCACAATACAGGTCGTTATGATATTCAACGTAAAAAACCTAATGGAAAAATAACTATTGTTAAAGAAAATCATCCAGATTATTGGTATAGTTGCTATAAACAAGAAATGAATAAAGGAATTGAAATTTATAATGTTTCTCTTAAATCAAAAATAACTACGTTTCCAAAGATTTCATATGCTCAATTTTATAATGAAATACAAAAAGAATCAAATGTTAATCAAGAAGAAATTCAAAAATATATTATATCTTTAATTAAGAAAAATTTATCATGAAATCATTTTTTGCCTTTTTTATTTCAATAATTATTGCCATGTTGTTAACTCCTATTTATGCAGTTTTATTAATTCATAAGAAGAATAGGAATGAGCAATGAAAAATCTTAAAATTTGGGGAATATTAGAATTAAGAGAATTATCTAAGAGAGTATTTCTATGATAATTGGTCGACCATTTCCAAAAATTCCTGATGAAAAAATCATAAATAAAACATTTCATAATTTAAAATGTTTATCATTTCATCATCAAAATAAAAAAGGTCGAAGATATTTTAATTGTATTTGTTTATTATGTGGAAAAACATGTATTATAAGTATCAGTTCATTACACGGAAAAACAAAAAGTTGTGGATGTTTAAAAGGTCAAAATTTGAAAAATATGAGAGAGAAAAGATTTAAATTAAAAAGAAAAATGTATATTAATCAAAAATTTAATCATTTGTTGATATTGGATATTTTTAAAAAAGATGGCTGCTACATAGCTAAATGTAAATGTGATTGTGGAAATATAAAAAATATGAGACTTGACCATGTTATAAAAAACGATTATAAATCATGTGGATGCTTACGATACAAGAAACAACGAAAAAGACTTGAATTTTGGGATGGAGCAGGATATAAAAAGATTTATTCTCCAAATCATCCAAGAAGTCGAGCAGGATATGTTTTTGAGCATATTTTGGTTGTAGAAAAACACTTAGGAAGATATTTAAAATCAGAAGAAGTGATACATCATAGAGATGAAAATCGTACAAACAATCAAATAAATAATTTACGATTATTTGCTAATCAAAAAGAGCATATGGCTTGGCATTTTTTAAAAACAAAATTACAACTGAAATATTTAAGTTTAGCTTTAAAATTTTCTTTGAAAGATAAAATTTCATTAAAAGAAATTAGATTAATTCAAAAAATTTATAATAAATGGAAGTTCATACCAATTAAAAATTATTCGTATAAAGGATTAAGTCAAAAAAGGCAAAAATCATGCAAAACTTAAAAATATGGGGATGGGTTTTTACAATTTTTGAAAATGAAAAAGTAAAAGTTGATTATCTTTATATAAGAAAAAATGCACAATGCAGTATTCATCATCATATTTCTAAAAAAAATTTATTTTTTCTTATTAAAGGCAATGTTAATATTGTAACTGATTATGGAGAAAAAAAATTGAAAGTTGGAGAACCTTTTATTGTTCATCAAAATGTTCAACATGCATTTAAAGCATTAAAGAATAGTTTTATGTTAGAAATTGCTTTTGTTGAAGAAGGAAAATTAGAGGAATCAGATATTATTAGAAAAATCCAAGGCGGACAATTTATTGATGGGAAATTTAAAACTCTTGAGGAACTTAAAAAAGACAACTGGAAAGAATACGAAGATTATGAATAAAATCAAGAGAGATATATAATGTCAAATCAAAGTAAAATTAAAAATAAAAAACTTCATTCAGGAGAAAGAACTATCGCACAAACATTAGAAAATTTAACATCAGTTCAACTTTATCGTTATGTTTCAACTTATAAATATATAAAATCAAGCGATATAGTTGCAGATTTAGGATGCGGAACTGGTTATGGCTGTCATTTACTAGCAAAAAAGGCAAAACATGTTATTGGTATTGATGATTCATTAGAAACAATTGAATTTGCTAAATTGCACTGGAAATCAAACAAAATAACATATAAATGTCAAAATATTTTAGATATAAAAGAAAAGTATGATTGTGTTGTCATTCATGAAGTAATTGAACATGTGAAAGACGTAAATCAATTATTTAAGATATTAAGTCAATGTACTAAAAGATATTTAATTTTTACTGTTCCTTCTCCGCATCAAAAACAAACCAATAAATTTCATTGGAAACATTATCATCCAGATGAAATAAAACAACTTTTAACACAAAATAATTTTAAATTAATTCGATTTGATGGTATGACTTTACCCTTTTATGTTGGGAAAAAAATATGACAAATAAAAATTTAGAAAACGAATTAACAGTTTTTTTAATTGCAACTGAAAAAGAAAAAAATTATAATGAAGCTCTCGAAGCTTTAAACAATCAAACTGTATCATTTCAATTCAAACAAATTCTTGATGTAGAGCCAATTAATGAAGCATTCAATGAAATGTTAAAACAATGCAATACGCCATATTTCTGTCAAATTGATGAGGATATGATATTAAATTCTGATGCAATTGAAACAATGTATAATCAAATAAAAAATGTCTCTCCAAATGTTGCTATGATACGTTTTAAGTTGCTTGATAAATATTTATCCAAAATTATTGGCAGTGTTATTATTTATAATAACGATATTTCACAAAATTTTTATTGGGAGAATACACCATTTTCTGATTTAAATAGACATGAAAAAATCCGAAATGCTGGATATGATATTTTAACGAAAGATGATGTTTTAGGAATTCATCATCCGTATTGGAGTAAATGTGCGATATTTAGAAAATTTGCTATTCGTTCAGAGAAAGTAAAAGCTCTAGATATTAAAGATGATATTTTTTTAAAATCCTTGATTTCAAAACTAAAAACATGTTTGTCTGAGCTAGATTTATTCGCATTATTAGGATATTGTATAGGAGCATTTAAAAAATCTCAACATGAAAAAGATTATTCAACTTTATTAATGAATGAATTTAAAATATTAAATAATATTTTTGGCAATAATTTTAATGATAATAAATGTTCATATTATGAATTTATTACAATGGAAAAAAATAATTTGGTTCGTAGTTTATCAAAATATATAAATTTAGAAATAGTTTCTTCAATGGAAGAAATCAAACAATCCAAGAAACCTATTATAATTTGGAATGGATATACAGTTTTAAAAAATCAACATTGTTCGTGGAAACAAAAATTAATAAATTATTGTAAAGAAAATAATAGGGTTTATTATATTTTTGAACGAGGTTCGTTACCAAACTGTTTATTTTTAGATAAACATGGATTTTTAAATGATAGTTCATCATATAATAAAGAAAATTGGAAGAGAGAATTAGATTACAATCAAAACAATCAAATTGAAAACTTTATTAAAGATTTTATAAATGATTCTTCATCATTAGAAAAACAACAAACTGAAAATTTTGAAAGTTTAAATATAGATTCAAATAACAAGATTGCTTTTGTTCCGTTTCAAGTTTATAATGATACAGTAATGCAATTGTGGGCAGATTGGGTTGAAAATCAGGAAAATTATTATCAAGTTATTAATAATCTAGCAAAAGAATTACCAGATTGGACATTTATTGTAAAGAATCATCCAGTACAAATTGCTAAACGATTTCCTCTTTTTAAATCAAATTTATCAAATATAGTATATGCGGATAATGTTCATTATAAAGATTGTATTAAAAATAGCGATATTGTTATAACAATTAATTCTAGCATTGGATTACAAGCAATGATGTGGGGAAAACCAGTTTTAATTTTAGGAGAAGCTTTTTATCAATTTGATGAAATTAATCATAAAATAAAAAATTATAATGATTTAAAAAATTATTTACAATATCAAATGTATAGAGAGCCAGATTTTAATCTAGCAAAACAATTTATTTATTTTCTGAAATTTAATTTTTATACTTCAGCAAAACTGAAAAAAATAGGAATTAATTCGACAAATCTAGAATATATCGATAAATTGATTTTTGAATCTCCGTATAATAATACAAAAGTAATTACAAATTTTGAAAAATCACAAAATATAAATTTAACTACGCTTCAAGAATTTTTAAAAATTTTAAATCATAATGAAATTTACCCTTGTTTTATAGAATCATCATGTTTAGAAGTCGTAAAAAATAAAAACATTGTAAATTGTAAAGAATTATTTATTAATGTTTCTTTATCTAATGAATGTATGAACGACTTAAAAAATGCTGGTTTTATAATAAACGATAATAGAATTAAAAAAGAAGATTTAAATGTATATATTTCTTATTCTGAAAATATAAAAACTAAAAAATGGTATTGTGAGAATTTTGAAATACGAGTTCCTTTTCCAGTCGTACAATATCTACAGTATCATTATAGTGAAAATTGGAGAAATAGAAAATGAAAATTCTAATCTCTGGTGGTTATGGTTGTCATAATTTAGGCGACGATGCACAATTGTTAAATAATTGTAACTTTTTTCAAAAAAATAATTTTAATAATGTAAAAATTATATCACCACGAATATATATAGAAAAAATTTGTAATTATCCAACTATACTTGATTTTAGAGCAGAATTTCATAAAGATACTAATGAAAATCTAATAAAACGATTTTATGAAATATTAAACTTAAAAAAACTATCGAAAAAAACTCAACATTTAATTAATGAAATTAAAAATTGTGATGTTTTGTTTGTTTCTGGAAGCGGAACATTGAATACACGTAATTATTTTGGTATGTTAAGAGCATTATTGCCTATCGCTATGACACTTAAATTCAAAAAAAGAGTAATTTTATCTGGACAAGGGTTTAGTCCTATGAACAATACAGAATTAGAAAAAATAGCTGCACATTATTTAAATCAATGTGAATATATTGGAATTAGAGATTTTTCTCAAGGACAAAAAATTTTAAATCGTATAAAAATTAAATCAAATTTAATTCATGAAGTTTGCGATGATGCTTATACATTAGAAATAGGAACTTTTTCTAAAATTCCATCTAAGTCTGTAGCATTTAACCTGTCGTGTTATGGCTCTGAAAAATTATATAAATTATTAATTGAATTTGCTGATTATTTAAAGTCGCAAGATTATAATCCTATATTTAATGTTTTTCATTATAAAGATAAAGAAACAATTGCACCTTATTTAAAAAATAAATATGAAATCGTAGATTTTGATAATCCAAAAAACGCAAAAGCATTTTTTAAGCAATGCGTGGCTACAATAGGCATGCGTTATCATTCTGCGATTTTGAGTATAAGTACACTAACACCAGCTTTAAATATTGCAGTCAATGAATATCAACAAGAAAAATTTAAATCTATAAATCAAAATAATGTTATTATACCATGTTTATCAGATAAAAATTTGACTTTAGATATTTTAAAAAATGCATTTTATTCATTAAATAAAGAAATTCTTAAAAACACTCAGGAAAAATGGAAAAAACAAGCTCAATTAGCAGGAAAATATCTTATTGCATCTAATCAATCTCTGCTTAATTTAATAAAAAAAAGAAGAAGTATAAGAAAATTTAAATCTATCAAAATAGCATATAATGAATTATTGCAACTTGTAGAGGCTGGAATTTATGCTCCGTCAGGGTCAAATACTCAGTGTTATAGATTTAAAATTATTAATAAAAAAGAAGATATTAATTTTTTAGCAGATAAAAAAATAGCTTGTGTTAAAAACGCATCTGCTATTATTTTAGTTGTTTCAGATAATTCTGTATGTACTTATTTACAAAGTTCTCGTAAAGAAGTATTTGATAAATTACCTTATCAAGATTGTGCTATGGCAATGCAAAATATTTGTTTACTGGCAGAAGAAAAAAATATAGCACAGTGTATTATTCATCTTTCTAAAGAATGGTCAACAAACAATGATATTAAAAAATATTTTAATTTAAAAGATTATCATGAATTACAAGGAATGATTTTGCTTGGATATGCAGATGAAATAGTAGATTACGACACTGCTACACATGCTGGCAGATTAATCAAAAGAAAATCAATTGAAAATTATTTATTATAAAATGAAAAAAATCGGAATAATTATAACAACATTTGAACGTACCAAATTATTATCTAAATGTCTTTATAAATTAGTTGAATATTTGGAAGATAATTGGCGAATTATTATTATTGACCAAAGCAAAGAATCAAATGCAAAAAAAGATGTTATAAATGACATTAGATTTACAATTCCAGATTTAATTCATTATGAAAAAGCTCCTTTTAACTCAGGTCTTTCTTATTGTCGTAATTTTGGAGTAGAAAAAGCTAAAGAACTTGGATGTGAATATGTTGTTATAGGTTCGGATTCATTTCTTTTTAATGAATCAATTAAACGTATTGAAGAAATTACAAAGATTCTTTATTCAGATAAAATAGACAAATGTGGATTTCAATTATATAATTGCTGCTGTGGATGGGAAGCGAAATTGAATTTAATAGAAGGAAAATATTTTGAATTAGATTTTGTTGATTTAAATAATTGCTCATTATATCGAAATATAAACGAAGATATTATTCCTATATGGGAAGTAGATATTTGTCGTAATTTTTTTGTAGCTACAACAAAATCTCTTTTAGATGTTAAATGGAATGAAAATTTTAAGCTTGGCGAACACGAAGACCATTGTTGGAGATATAAATTAGCTGGCTACAAGACCCTTTGGACTAATTTTATAAGTGCTTCTAAAATGACAGATAGACCAGACGAATATGTAAAATATCGAAAAGAAAATTTTAAAGATGGACTGCGTAAATTGAGAGAAAAATACAATATAAGTGGTTGGGTGCAATATAAACATCTGAGTAGAGCAAAAAATATTAATCATCTTTAACGAAAGAAAAACTTTTGAATCTCATCCTAAGAAAACGCATAATTCAATTAATGGCAACAAGTTATGCAATGGAGATTACTGATGTTTGGAAAGCTTATGAACGTCTAAATAATCTCGAAAAATTACTTAACTTGTTGGAAACAAATCAGTTACAGACCATTAATGAAATCTTAAAAGATTAAAAATCGCTCATATTTCAATTCTGAGCGACTTTTTGAAAAAAGTCATATAATGTATCGTTTTTATGATTTTTATTGATTTTGAATAGAGAAAGTCATATAAACTAACTATATTTTAAGGAGATATGTATAATGTTTTGTCCTATATGTCAAAAATTTATAAATTATACTTTAAATAATAGATGCCCTGAATGTGGTAGTTATATAATATCTAGTAATTATAATCAAACAACTTTTATTTATGAATGTCCTGATTGTAAAGGAAAATTTAATACACCTTCTTATGGATGTGAATATACATCTATTAATTTATATGCAAGATGTCCTTGGTGTGGAAGAGAAATGAAAGGATTATAATAATTGACTAAAAAGAAACCCATATCGATTTATACTTATCTATTATTCTCTTTTATATATTGGAATCAAGGTATATGGGGGTTAAAATCTGCTCCATTATATTATTTACAAAGAGAAGTTTGGGGATTATCAGTTTCTCAAATAGCATTAATTGGAATGATATGTACTATTCCTTGGACAATTAAACCTTTATGGGGTATTATTGTTGATTGTTTTCCTCTTTTTAAAAAGAAAACAAAATATTGGCTCGTTTTAAATTATTCAATTATTTCGATTTTAAGTCTTATAATTGCGATTATCGGATTAAATTATTGGACATTAATTTTAACTGGATTTATTTTTGGAATTTGTTTTGCCTGGAACGATGTTGCAGGAGATGGTTTTGTTTGTGTTTTAGAAAAGAAATATAAATTACAAGGAAAACTTCAATCGCTTTCCTGGTTTTCGTTATCTCTTGCAGGTTTAGTTACTTCTTTAGGAGGAGCTTGGATTTCTAAATATTTTGATTATAGATTAGCTTTTTTATTTTGTGCTATTTCACCTGCAATTATGATTTACTTTATTTTAAAAAAACATGATGAACCAAATGTTAAGCCAAAAAAATTAGATTTAAAACAACTTAAAAAATTTGGACAAATCTTTTTTCAAAAAAAACTTTTAATTCCAATGTCATTTTTATTTTGTTACTTTTTATCTCCTTCATTTGGAACGCCTTTGATGGTTCAAATGAGAGAAGTTTTACATATGGATAAAATGATGATAGGTTTTTTAGGAAGTGTTGGAACTGTTTTTGGTTTATTAGGATATTTATTTTATTTCTTCAAAGCACATAAATATAATCTTGAAAAATTATTATATTTTTCTGTTCTTTTTGGAGGATTTTCAACATTGTGGTATTTATGGATTCCTAATCAGTGGTGGTTATTAGCATATAATATAATTTTAGGTAGTATAGGAGCTATTTCTCATTTAGTTATATTAGCTTACGTTGCTAAATTAACTCCTAAAGGTTACGAAGCCCTTGTTTTTGCTGGCTTATGCTCTGTATTAAATCTTGGAAGTATGGGTTCTGGTTATTTAGGTGGTTTTTTATATGATATAATCGGTTTCAATTCTTTAGTTATACTATCAGCTATACTTACATTTCTTTGTATATTTTTTATACCTTATTTAAATCTCAACAAGAAAGATGTATTATGCTAATTTATTTGTGTATGATTATTGGTTCAATAATGCTTCATGAATTTGGTCATTTAATTACTGCTCTATGGTTTAAAGTTAAAGTTACTGCCTATTCAATTGGATTTGGAAAGGTTTTATTACATAAAAAATGGAAGAAAATTGATTGGAGAATTTCTTTAATTCCTTTAGGTGGTTATTGTGAATTAGAGGAAAGAATTGGAGAACCTCATAGTTTAGCTGAGTTATCCTATTCAAAACAATTAATAATTATTTTAGCTGGTATTTTAATGAATTTACTTATTGCAACAATTTGTTATTGGATTCAGTTTAGGTCATTCTTTATGGGATTTTATTTTGATTTACAAATTTGGAAATTATTATTAACAAATAATTATGACTCAATCTCTTATCTCGTATATCATTTAGATTTAAATCCTTATATACTTCAATGTAGCATATTAAATATTGGTTTATTTATAACAAATTTATTGCCTATACCTGCATTGGATGGTGGTTATATTTGGCTTTTACCATTACAAAAAAAATTATCACCCATTACTTATAAAAGAATAATATATTTTGGAATTCTTTTTCTAATAATTTCTCAAGTCTGGTTAATTTATTATTGGTGGTTAAGATGATACTATTATATTTAGCTAATGGAAATAAAATTTCACCAAACGATATTCCTTGGAATAATATGATTTTAAATTCTCCCATTGTAAAAATGACATATCTACTGCCAAATAAACGATTGTTAGTTTTTACAGAATTTGAAAAATATTATTATTTAAAAGAGAAATATGTTGCAATAATGGGAGCAAAAGGTTCTTTAATTGATAGTATTAATTTCTTTGGCAAATATAGAAATCAAGTATATCAATTTTCATATCATCGAAAAGGACAAGCTGGTAAAGTTATTAATCAATGGGGAAAAGAATATAAACCTTTAATTCTTAGACCTATTTCAACAAAAAAAGGAGAATCAAAAAAATTCAAAATTGAATTTGATTCTCCACAAAAAACTAATCACTCTGAATGGAAAGATGGTTTTATTGGCGGTCAACCTAAAATTGAAATAATTTAAATATATTGTCTTGGATTAATAAATAAAACATTTAATCTTGCTTCATATACATTTGTTAAAGAATATATAGTAAAATGTGCTGATGCAGTTAATTTTACCTTCTTATAATATTCAGATGTCTCTCCTTCAATATCTTCAATCTCAAAAATTTTAGAAAGACTTGGCGAAATCGTCATATCGTCTGGAATATTCCCATCATAACGTCTATACATAAATTTAATATCAATAAATGGTAATAATCTAATATCAAAAATATCCCATTCTATTTCCCATACTTTGTATTGAGAAGATAAAGCTGATTGTTGTTCCATTTGAGACCAATCAATACTAAAATCTCTTATTTTTGAAAAAAAATAAACAGATGTTGCATTTCTTTTTGTTTGATAAGTAAGATTATTGTTTATAGTTTCTACATTATCTATGTCTTGAGATTGTTCTTGATTTTTATCATAGATAAATTTTATTTTATTTTTAATATCAAAAAAACTATTCATATTACCCTTTATAATTAGTTACTGTATTATATGATATTGGATTCATAAAACTAATAAGCAATCTAATTTGTATATTATCGCCATTAGGCAAATAAATTGGTTTTTCTTGGTCATCTCTATTTTCAGAATCTCTAGAATATGTATCTCCATCTTGACTATATTCTTCTTCTACAAAATCAACATTTGTTGTTGATTCTTGACGAGAAGGAGCAGATAAATAAATACTTCCTATTAATCTTAGAACAAATCTATCATCATTGATTTTAGTAAATATTTGTTTTTCTGTACTTGGTGCGTAAGTAACTGTTGAATCTTCTTCAATTTCTGGATAATCAGTTGGATTTTCATCAACATAAATTTTTGTATATGGTAAAGTACTTGTTTCGTAATAAGTTTTTGCAGGCAATGTTATAGGTACTCTAGTGGATTCATTAAATCTAAACCATCTTGCTCGTTTATTGCTCCAAAATAATCTCCACTGTTGTCGTGTTGTCCAATCATAAGAAAAAGAAGATAAAGTATAAGTTCCTCCTAATGTACCTTGAAAATCAACTAAAAGAGGAGATGTATCTTGATAAACCTGCTGATAAACCCCATCTTTATAATAAGTGCCTGATACATAAAGTCTTGTTCTATCTTCAAACATTGGAGCAGTCATTTGTACATTCTTTGTAGTTACTGTAGAATTATGAGGAGTTCCGCCCGATTCATAGGCAGTATTTACAACATAAGTTCCTTCGCCAGAAACAGCAGATGAAGAAATGCCATCTATTGCTTCTGTTTCAAAACTCTTCCAGCTATAATATCCTGGATGTCCTGCAAGTGGAGTAACATCATAATAAGTTTTTACAGAAACAATATAGCTAGTTCTCATTTCATAACTATGACCACTTCCAGTATATTCTAATGTTCCATAATACCATTTACTAGCATTATTGGCTAAAAAATCTCCATTAATTCTTTCTGTTTCAGTAAAAAATCTAGCACCTATATTTGTACCCTCATAAATCTTGTAACTATCTCCATAAATTTTCCAATAATTATCACCATATTCATAATCTTGAAAAGCACACACTCCTTCAATATCAATTTCTGGATATTTCTTAATTAAGATACTAGCTTTTACGAAAGGAAGATAAGCTTCTGGAATATCTAATGTTCTTTTTAAGTTATATGACAACGCAAAAGGTAATCTCTGACCATGAGATGCAGTAGAATTAGGATATGTTAAACTTATACTAGCATATGTTAGATTATCTTGGGTAATCCCTGCATTTATCCAGCCAGAATCATAAAGAAGATTTGGAATCTTGTGAAGTTCGGAAGGTTTAAAGACTTGTTTTGATTCAGATGTTTTTATTCTAATATTATTTTCATTTGACATAACAATATCAAATGATTTTTTAATTTTTTGGTTTAATGATTTAAAACTCATGTTTTAGCTTTTTTTATTTCAATACATAAATTAGGATTTAAAATTTTAATTTTTGCAGTTACATATACAGGTGCAATATTAGATATAGAATCAATAACTATATATCCATCTGCTCTCATGCGTAAAATACTAACTGTTTCAGTTCCTAATGTATATTGCTCCCACCAACAATATTGCCAAAAACTCCAACTCTCTTCATTAATATATCCTTGAGATGTATATAAAAAAGCATAAGGTTGTATGGCATTTAAATATTTATCTGGCAAATCAAAAAAAGAATAATTTTCTCTCCAAGATGTACCAATAACATATTCATCTTCAGTAAGAATAATTTCTCTCTGTTTTTTAGAATATGTAGCTGTATTTGAGATTAATTGAATTCTTGATGTATTATTAATTTCGTTTTGATTTTTTATTGCATCATTATAATTTTTATCAAATTTGTGAGAAAGATTCTTAAATGACATTAAGCTGGATACTCCCATTTAACAGGGTCAAACTTTGAATGAATTTTTCCTGCATCTTCTTCGTTAATATATTGGTCAGAATCTGCATCAGGATAATCAGCATCAATTTCATTCAGTTCTTCTAAAGATTTTTGATTATCACATTGAAGAGAAACTTTAAACCCATTCACAGAATTATTAAAAGATAAAGTAATTGATTTAACAGCGACTGGAAATCCGTTATTATTTTTATAAATATTTGAGGTTGTGGTATTGCTAATATTAATTCTACTCAATAAATGAATATTGTAATAATAATATCCATCAACAGATATATCAATTGTTGCTGAAGTTATTGGAAATACATTACCGTTAATATTTTGCAGTTTTTGATATTCTAAATCTGCAATATCTTTGGCATATTGTTCATAATCATAATCTGCATCTTTTACACGATACAATCCATCTATTCTATCTTCCCATCTATCTTTAGTTATTTTTCTGCCATTCTTGACGGAGATTTTTTGATATGGAGCAGAACCAACTTGATAACTTCCTAAATCAGTCACTGTATCATCTTTAATTTTTTGAAATTTATACGATAATCCAGTAATTTTAAATAAATCAGTAGACAAACTGCCAACAGATGTTCCAAGATATCTTAATGTTCCCCACCATCTTCCTGTAATTAAATTTTTTGCTTGTGCTAACCAGAAATAAGCCCAATTTTGTTTTGGTTCAAACTCTCCAGCTTCTACCTCTTCAGCCAGAGTTGTAACATTTCCCACCCATTGCAATCTTACAACATTTTGTTCTATCTCTTCACCCAAATCTACAGTAATTCCTTGATATAAATTTTCTTCTTCATAATTATCTACTTGAGGATTTTTATTATGAAATAATGTGTTTGTTTCTGTTATTCCATCAATATAGCTTTCAGCAGCCGAATAAGAAGCAAAAGTTAATGCACTAGATAATGTACTTGTCCATGAACTTCCTGTCCACCATTGATTATTATCACCAATAATAACCAATCTACTATCTAAATAAGGGTCTTCAATATTTGGAGCATGTAATAAACAATGATACAAATGTATATTCTCGTCAACGGAACTCATTGGAATTGAAATAGTATTTTTGTGAGTGGTTGGTTGAGTCATCTTTGCTGTAACAATTACAGATTCGCCTTCACTATCACATGCCAAGTTTGTAATATTTCCACTAAATTCTGTATGACCATCTACTTCAATAACAACTGCATTATTATTTGTTATTTGAGAAGAATTTCCTTGATTATCATAATCTAAATTATCATGTTTTCTATGCAATCTAAATGAAGCAACTGTTTTTTCATCAATTGTATGCGTAATTGTTAATGAAGTTACATCTACATCGTTTAATGCACATAAATCTGTGCCATTTATTTTTACAACGATATCACTATAACCAATAGGAGATTGAGATATATCTGTATAAGTATCTGCAATACATCTTAAATCTGTTGAAATTGTTGATGTTAATCTGGCAATGCATCTCAAATCAGAATTTATTCTTGAGCCTTCTATAGTATCTAAACGAGTATCTAAAACTTCTTCAGTTCGTGCAATGCATCTAAAATCAGTATTTAAAGAAGTCATTGTACTTTCATCAATTACAATAATTTCTCCATTTGAATCGTCTGTCGAAATGTATGTTTTAAAAAATGTATCAAGAGAATCTGTAATTTGTAGATTATCAGTATCGTTGGTATCGATAATGGTCTGATTTGATAAGTCATCTAATTCTATTTTGGCAACTTTTCCGTTATCACCAGAAATATAGACATATCCAGTAGTAGAATTATAAACACAACTTGTAGCATAATCCAATCCTGTAATCTCAACAGCACTCCAGGTAATACTTGCTGGAGTTGAAACATCAACTTTGGTAATTTTTGCTGGAGAAGTATAAGAAACAAATACTAAAGGATTAATCGAAATAATTTCAACGCCAAGATTGGCGGTTCCCTGTGGTACAGATTCAGAGTGAGTTTCATTCCAAATAACTGTCTCGTCTTGTTGTACAGTAATATTTTGACTTTCTTCTTCATTCCATACAACTGTTTCATCTTTATCAAAAGTTAAATTTGTGTATACATTTTCTTCATCTGTCTCATTCCAAACAACAGTTTCATCGCTTTGAAAGAAATTCCCTTGTAACGCCTCACTTTCTTCATTCCAAATAATTGTTTCATCTTGTTGAATTGTTATATCTTGAGTATCTGTCTCGTTCCAAACAATTGTTTCATCAACGGAAAAAATTTCCTCAACAGCATATTCCTCTGTTGGAGAGGTAAAATTAGATGTGTGACGAGCTACACCTTTGGAAATTCGAAATTCATCTAACCAACCATTAAAAGCTTTATAACCTTCTCCATCCATTCCAACTCTAAGTCCTGCTGAAACATTAGGAAAAGCTATAGAACTATTTTTTGTAGAACCTTGTTGTATACCATTAATAAATAAATAAAAATTGTTTCCACTTCTATCAATTTCCACATGATACCAAGTATCAGCAGAAGGACTCCAAGTATCAAATATAATATCAGAACCTGTAGATAAATGAATACCTAATGAGCTTCCCATACTCAAAGCACCTACAAAACCATATATAGCCCATTTAGGTTGAGGGCCTCCGCCAGCCGATTGTCCAATAATACCAGTTTCTCCTACAGACGAATTCCATCTTATTCGAAAATCAATTGTAAAATCTCCATCAAAATAAAAATCATCCGAATCTGGTGTAGAAACATAATCATTTCCATCAAATAAACCACTTGCTCCACCAAAAACACTTTGAGCAGTATCTATTTGTGCATCTCCATTAGCTGTCATTGTATGACCAGAATCAGATGAATCAGTAAAAGTGGTAGAACCATCTGTTCCGTTACAATGCAACATTAATTTAGTATATTGGTCTATTCCGCCGGCCATAAATTATCCTTTATGCTCTTGTTCCATCTAAAGTAACTGTTACTGCTAAAGTTTTAGTTGAATCAACAGCAATACCACCAGTTAATGCTCGATTAAGCATAACCGAAGCACCATTAAAAACGCCAATTTCTTCAATAGTTTCTGATACACCAGAACCAAAACTAAATGTATAAGTCCATTGAGCTTTTTCTGATGTATAGGAAGTAGTTGCTTGCTGTTTATCGAATTGACTACCTAAAGCAGAATCATCATTCTGTACAGCAGTATCATCTGTTCCAATAGCAATATCATCAAAATAATCAGCCGAAACTCCATTCGATAATTTATCCAATTGAGCTAAACCATCATCTACTACCGTATTATGAACTGCTCCTTCTTTTAAAACTTTTCCTGTAATTCCATCTTTTAATGCCCAAAAAACATTGACATTCTTTTTTGTAATTTCCATCTTACTTATCTCCTTAATCGGTTATATTCGTTGTACTAAATTGAGGGGTTGTATCCAAGTCGTAAACTCTCACAAATTGAACTGGAGAGGTATATGTAATTACTCTAATTTCATCATTTTCATCCATTTCAAATGATGTAGCATTATTAACCCCTGTTAAATCTATTTCTTGTATATATGTTCCAGAAGTAGTAAATTCTAAAATTTTTGCATTTGTACCACTTAAATCGCCTGGAATTAAAAAATAAACATTTGTATCGATAATTATATCAACAGGAGCTTCAGTAATTCCTGCTGGCAAATCAAAATTTGTTGGTGTATTTAGAGGGTTACTTAATGAGTATCTTTGTCCTATTAAAGTGGCATCATCTACAGCAATATAAATATATGAACCAGAAATACTGGCCTTCTTTATTTCATCTACAGATACCTCAACATCAAAATAAACTTGCAATGGGTTATGTGCAGAAACTTTTTGAATAGTACAGTTAGTACCATCTGATTTAAAAAATACCCACAGAAATTCTCCTGATGTAGTATCAGCTAGAAAAAAAGAAACTTCAGTTTCTGAATAAGAATATGATTTTATTTCGGTCATGATTTAATCTCTATTGTTATCAATCTTAATGTATTCTCGGATGTTGTTGTATCGTATGACTCATAAAGCAAATAAAAGAACTCTTCTCTTTTATCTGTCCAAAAATCCCACACAAAATAAGATATATGATGTTGTTTCATGAATAAGTATCTCTTTCTAAAATTAAGTCGATGCAAATTTTACTACCATAACATTTTGATTTGAAAAAGCTGTAATTTGTGTAGATGGGATAACAATCTTCATCTGAAAGTATAAAACATCGGCACCAGATAAGGCTCCATTCAAATTATTCAGAAAAAGAAAATATCCATCGCTTGAACCTGCTAGTCTTGAGCCAGACCAGCTCGCTCCAGGCAAAGCATCAGTAGTAGTAATTCCTCTAAAAAAAGAATTTGCAGGAGTTCCAGAACCAAGAGACACATTATCAACTGAGTCTAAATCTGCGTCATCCCAAACTTCTAGACGAGGTTCACTTGCAGTTGCACCATCAAAAGAACATCCAATGACGTATCGATAGTTTCCTTCTCCCATATTATGAATTTCTTTAAGTATACCAGCATTATTATCATCTAAAAAATATTTATCTACTGTAATTTCTGGATGACCTGTGTAGAGTAATGTACCAGCACTATTTAATTGGGTATCAGATGGACTTGCTTGACCATCAGCAACCGCAGTAGAACCAGCAGAAAAAATAAGTCTATCATTATCGACATCAATTGCTGTCCAATCTGAACCTGAAGTTCCTACTTCTACATCAGAACTTCCAGTATTTGCATAAATCGTAAGATTTGCCATTTTATTTCCCCTCTAAATTTTTATTTTTCTATTTTTTTTATGTCTAGGATTTACACCAAACTTTTTATGACATTCTATGCATAAAGTTCTACCGTTGTTTATATTCCAAAATTCTTCACATTTTAAAGCATCTGCTATTGATTTTATATTATTTTCATGAAAAATCTGCGAAAATAATTTTGGATAATGGTCTGCTTCTATCGTTCCCTTCGTTCCGCAAAAAATACATTGAAAGTTATCTCTAGTAAAAACATCAGACCTCCATTGTCTATATTTAAAACAGTTTCTAATTTGAAAAATAATTGGAGTTATACCGTTTTGCCAATTATAATGATTTTTTCCACGATTATAGTTATTATAACATTTAATGCATCTCTTTGCTGTATAAGTAGACAGTTTTTTTCCGCAATCAATGCATTTAGGTTTTCCGCCTTTCCAATTAGGATGATTTTCTTTTTTCCAATTTCGATTTATATTTGCTTGTCTTATTTTTTTGATAGTTTCTTCTGAATAAATACCTTTTTTATTCTTATTCCAAGGAATTCGACCTTTATTTGATTCGTGCAATTTCTGCATTTGTTCAATAGGTCTTTTTTTGCCTTTTAACGAATCAGACTTGCTTCTAGCCTTAATATTGAATTTTTTTAAATAATATAGAACGGATGAATGTCCTATATTATATTTTTTCGCTATATCGTGTGTAGATAATTTTTCGTTTAAATATTTTTTGATAAGAAAATCTTTAGTTAAAATATCATTTAATTTTCTTCTCATATGTTTACCAAGAATTTGCACGGAAAATCAGCGTATAATAACAGAATTTATTTAAATTGCCTCTTGATGTATCAATTTGAATTGATTTCAATCGAACTTTAATACTTTCTAAACTCTCATCATGAGTTAAAGTTTTGTCATATTTTAAATAAAGATTTGTCTTTACAGGAATACTTGATGTTAAAGTTTCAATTGCAGTTATTAATGCTGCATAATCAGCAGCAGCCAATCTAGCATAAATCGTAATGTCATATGGCTGTAAACCTCCATCAATAGTAATTGCTCCTGTTCCTCTAAAATTATTCAACTCTACTTCACTCGGAACATCTATTGAAATTGGAGGGTCTCGTCGTACTACATCTTCTATAGTATACACTAATGTAACGCCATCATCGGCATATATCTTATGTCTCGGAGTCTGTGACATTTAATTTCTCCTTAATAAGTAGGATTCTGTTTACCCAACATTGCATCTTTAACTTCTTTTTTAGTTGCATTTTTCATTGATTCAAAATGTTGGTCAATTTGTTTATCTAAATCTTCTGCATTTTTAGCATTAATGGAAATGTTTACTCCTCCAGAAGAAAATTGAATTGAGGAAGGTTGTGCTGGTGCAGTTGTTGGTACACTTGTAACATAACCTTGGTCTGCTGGAGAGGTTTTATTAATAACTGTTTGAAAATAACCTTGACCTGCTGCTCGATTAGCTTGAATTAATTGTTCAGCTCTATTTAAACTTTGTAATCTTGCTGCATTTATTTGTCCTTCGATTGCTAATCGTCTTTGAGCCAAACTAACTTCCACTTTAGAAGCAGTAACTATTTCAGAAGCAGATTTTCTAATTGCTTCATCTTCAGTTGGTAAAGTTATTTCAAATCCTCCTCGCATGCCTTTTTCACCTGGAACAACATCTCCTTTAAAAAATGCTTCTGCTTGTTTTTGAGTAAATATATCTTCAAACTCTTTTTTGAAAACTTCTAATTCTTTTCCGCCTCGACGAACAAAACTGGCAAAATCTATATTTCCAGCTAAAACTTCGCCAATCTTCTTTGCAACAGCAGTTCCTTCTGTTTGTGCAATTTTAAATAATTTAACTGCATCACTAGAAAGTCTGCCTCGTAATCGTTGTTCCTCTGTTATTGCTCGTTCTTTTTCTAATTGACGAGTTAAAGCATCTTCATATTTATCACTAATATTTAATTGAGCTTTTAATGATTTTTCTACATCTAATATCGTAGATTGTAAAGCTCCTGCTGCTTTTAATCGTTCTAATGCATCCTCTAAAAGAACTTTATTAGCCTGAGATTGTTTAGCAACTGACACTTCTTGTTTTTTTTGTTCAACTGTAATTTCTTTTTGAATTTGAAGTTGAGTTTTTAGTGCGTTTGTCAATGCATCAAAAGCAGCAGTATCTAATTGTAAGTTTTCTGCACCAAAAGTTTCAAGTTCAATTAATAAATTTTGTATTTCGGTTGTATCTAATTTACCTTTTAATCCTTTATTAACTGTTTTTATAATTTTATCTATTCCACTTTCTACTCTATCTTCTGCTTCCGTAAAAGCTTTATCAAATGATTGTTTATAAAATTCTACAATATGTTTACCAGAAGCAGGATGTAAAACCATTGTACGAAAAGCTAAACCTGCTTTATCTGCTCTTTTTTCTATCTTCAGTAAATATTGTGCAATAATCTTTAAACTTTCATTAAAATTTTCTCCTCCAACAGCACCATTTACAAAAGCAACACCAATTTGTCTATTGAGATTGTGAATTCTATCAATTAAAATTCCTGTAGTATTTGAAACATTTTCAAAAGTATCATCTAATTTTTTAACGTCGGGAACAACTGCTGCATTAGCTCTTAATGTATCTTCCAAAGCTCTTAATGCAGCCAAAACTTCGGTTGTTCTTATATTAAATAAATCTCCCAAAACATCTGCTAATTCTTGTGGAACATTTTGCGTAGAGCTTAATTCTCTTAAACCTCCAACAAGTTTTAAAATTACATCAAAAGTACTATCAACAGCAGGGTCGATATGTAAATTTAAACTTTGAGCAACTTCATCTAAATTCTGTAAAGATTTTAAAATAGTAGTTCTTAATAAACGACCAGCTCTATTAGCCAGACCTCCAGTACTTAAAGTTGCCAAAAGTGTAATTGTTTCTTGTGTACTTAAATTTGCTGCTTTAGCTGTTCCTGCAAAATTCTGTAAGTTATGGGTAAATTCTTGAATCTCAAATGCGTTTGTTTGCCATAATTGGTCAGTTAAAGCCATTGCTTCAGCTAATTGTTGAGCTTCAGATTTAGCTCCTTCACTTCTATCTATCAAAACTCTCATTGACCTAGCAAATGCATCAGCAGTTTCTCTTGCATCGCCAAATTCAGCAACAGCTAGTTTTGTAGCATATTGCATACCAGCTAAAGATGTCTCTGCATCAAAACCAACAGTAGCAAATCTTTGAAAAGCATGAGTCAGTTCTTCCACAGATTTACCAGAAGCCAAAGAGAGAGCAAGAGTTTCTCTTCTAAGTTTACTGAAATTAGCAGTTAATTCTGTCTGACTAGATGCAGTAGCTTCCAAATTTCTACGAGCTTTTTGAAATGCTTTATCTTGTTCTTGAATTGCTTTAACACTATCTTTAAAAGCTTTAATCGTTCCCATTACAGCCCCTCTTAACGCTAACCAAACAGGAATAGTTAAAGCTGCTCTTTTTGCTAATTTAGCTAAATTTTGAACTAATGGAACAGTATTCTTATTCATATCTTTCAAACTTTGAGATGTTTGAACTGTTCCATCTTTCATAGTTTTATTTGTAATAGTAAATTGTTGTAATCTACCATCGGCAGTTTTAAAAGATTGACTTACTGATTCAACAACAGGAATAGTTCTTTGTAATCCTTTATCATCAATAATTGTTTTGGTTTTTAAACTGCTAATTGTTGTTCCAAGCGTTTTAACTGCTCTAGTTGCATCTTGGCCATAAACACTCACTAATTGTTTATTAAGAATTTCAATTTTTGCTAAATCTTTCCTTAATTGAGTTAAATCAGCAACATATTGTATAACTTTTTGAGAAGTTTCTGCCATCTTTTTATTCTCTCCTTAAATCTACTTCGACGGGAATCATATTTCCCTTTTTATGTCTCTTTGGATGTCGTTCTTTTATCTTACGTTTTCTTTCTTCTTGTCTATATTTTTTCCACTCAAATTCATTTAATTTTTTTCGATAAGTTAAATAACAATCACAGCGAAAATTATTTCGAATGACTGATTGACTTATAAAATCTTTATGTTGAGCTAAATCTTCATAAAGTCCATCATAAATCTGCAACCAATTTAAAAATCTTATTTGAAGTCCGCTTAAATTAGAAATATTTTCAAATAATTGAATTCCGCTATTTTCTTTAGAATAATGATAAAGAGATTGCCAATATGCACTTTTGGCTAATTCTCTTAGCTGTAATTCGAGATTCATACCGTACCTATTAATGTAATAATAATTTTGCTAATGCACCTAATGCAATATATGTTAATTTAGTATCATCTTTTTGATACTCTTCAAAATCTTTCCAAACTTTTTCATATTTCTCATCTACAAGCTTTTCAGTGCATATTGCAGTTAAATAATTATATTGCTCATCTTTTGCTTGATTTTCAATTGACGATGCCAAATGTTCTGCTATTTCATCAGTGATTACTCGTCTGTTCAAAAAAAGTAAATCTCTTTTATCTTTTAATTTTTTCAAAGCTTCAACTTCAGTATCTTTAAGACCTTTTCCAGATAATTCCACTTGTATAATTTCCATATCAATTGCTTCGACTTGTTTTTCTAATTCAGCAATGTCTATATTCTGTGTCTCTTTTAATACTTTACGCAACTGCTTTTCAAGCATCATATTAGGCTTTTGTAATAATTCAACCTTCTTCTGATTATAAATTTCTCTAGCTTTTGCGATTTCTTGTTGATTAGGCATTCTAACTCTATACCAATCTTTATTAAAAAGAAATGGTAACTTATTATCTTTAATTAAATCTTCTGCAAGAATTGAAGTATCTAAATCCTTCTGAACTTCTTCCCAAGTAATTTGTTTTTCCATTTTTATTCCTCACCTTTATAAACCAAACGAATGTTACCTTTTTTTAAAATTGTCTTTGGAGTTTGTGTAACTAAATCCCATTCAACGCCTTCACCATCTTCAGTTAATTTATATACTTCATATTCTCCTGTATCTTGATTGGCTCTAAAACAACCTCGTATAAATTCTCCAGTATCTAAATCTAAAACCTCAAATAAAGTAGCTAATTCCCGATTTTTATTATAACCTATTTCCATTAATTACCTCACTGTACATAGAAAAACCCATTTCCTACTTTTTTTCGGAAGTGGGTCTTTGTAAGTTTACAATTATATTCACACCTTCAGAAAATCTACCAATTTGACCTTTAATTTCTCTCATTGTGTCATAAGCATATTCTTTTAAAATTTTCTCTTTAAATTTTGTAGCATATGCTGGAGATACATCTCCTGATTTTTCAGCTTCTTCAATTTTCTGACAAAGCTTACCCACTAAAGTGCCAAATTTTCTACTAAGAATAGAATTCAAAGTATTTTTGTGAATTGAATACATTACCTTACCTCACGAATTTAAGAAGAGGAGAGGGATTTTACTCCCTCTCCAATTTATAAAAATTATGCTAATGTAATATCTGTTTCGTCTGTACTAACAATCAAATTAGAACCGCTTAAATTAATAGGGTTACTTGCAAATTCATTAGCATTGTAATCTTGTGATTCATCATCAAATTCCAAATTAGTCATTTTATAACCAATAAGAAATGTTGACTTGGTATTTTCTTGATAAATTTTAACTGATACAGACACTGCCTGTAACAAAGTAAAATCAATGATTCCCCAAGACTGTCCAGCTTGAGCCATTAATACTTCTTCAATCGTAGAATTCTTAACGAATCCATCAAAAGAACAAGTAACATCATAACTCTCAACATCTTTTAATACCTTTTCAGTAGCTCCAATAACTGCTTCTTCAATACGATTCAAAGATGCACCAATTGTTAAAGAAGTCAACTTTGTTAATTCAACAGCAGTATGAGTGCCATCATAAATTTCTACCTTAACATTTTCTGCACCAAGATAATAGTCATCAACATCATTCAAAGAAGTTGGGTCTCCGCTAGTTCCATAAGAAGCAGCAGAATACCAAATACGATAATTATCAGCAGCAGAGGCAGAAATAATTGTCAACTCTTTTGTACCATTGTTATATGTATAATCTGTTGTCAAAGACAATTCAGTAGCAGTACCACTTCTAATACGATAAATCTGAAGAATATATACTCCAGAATTATTTGGGTCTTCAACTGGTGCAGGGTCACTTAAATCAATAACATAATTACCAGAAGTTCCTGAAGGAGCATCATCTTCTTTAAAAATTAAATATTTGTTTCCTTCTCTAAGAATCTTTGCATATTCTCCACTAAAATCAAAAGTTCGAACTAATCGTTCTTCAGCACTAATCTCTAATCCAAAAGCATCAAGAGACATCTTTTGTAGCCAAAGAGTTTGTTCTACACTACCTGCATATTCATCTTTTCCTGGTAAATAAAAATCAGTTCTAGCATCATCATAATCACTTAAAGCTACTCCCGAAGCTGGATTAGCTATCAAACCTGCTGCCTGAAGAATAGAAGCCAGTGTACCATATTCTAACTGATTAACTGATAATGTAGCTTCCAATGTATCTTTGTCAAAATCCATATGGTCTAAACGACCAATTTCATAAACTTTTTCTTTAGGCTGACTAATTGCAGGACTAAAAGACTGAACTCTATCCCAATCATCTGGAGTCACATCAGCTACTACTGGAATTGAACGAGGTTTACATGCGGATGCATGGCGAATTGTTTGAGCCATTTTCTTTCCTCCTATTTATTAAAAAATCTTATTTCTTTAATTCGTTTTTTATTTCTTGAACTGCATTACATCTTCCAACAATTTGTCCAACTTGTACTGCAAGTTCATTAATTGCTTTTATATTTTGGAAATGTCTCTCATCTTGTTTTGTTTCATAATCTCTTTGCTGTTTAGATAAATTACGAACATCGTCATTTAAGTGTTTAAGGTCATTAAATTTAATAACTGCAAAAATAACTGCCATAAAAATAAATTGAAAAACACTAAAAAAGACACTAATCATTTTCCAATCAATTAATTCCATAATTTTCTCCTTAGACTCCTATCCAAACAGTAACAGAAATTCTATGACGATGAGAATCAATTTCACTAACATTAACATTCTCAAAAGCTTTATTATTGCTAAGAATAGTATCCAAATTAATTAAACCGCCTGCGGTTTTTGTTGGATTATCTCTATCGCTTGGATTTGTTACATATGAGTAATAACGCCAACCATCGATTAATTTATCTCTTAACCATTTGGCTAAATCTAATCTTTGAGGCTCATCTACTGCATAAATATCAAAAATTAATAAATGTCTATCGTCTCTAATCGTATTACCAAGAAAAGGTTGACCTAAATCATTTTCTTGACTATAAAGAATAGTTATTCGAGGAATTGTCCAATTATCATCTTTCTTTCTAGCTACATCAACAACAATAGAGTTTCCTTCATAATCAACAATTCCATCATCTGAAATTTTAGTTGTTAAATGAAATTTTGTACTTTCAACTAAATTTGTATATAATCCCCAAGGTAAACTCATTATAATTTCCCTGATAAAAGATTTCTTTCGTTTGTTTTAACATCAGCTAATGTATTTTCTATATAGTTTCGTGCAGCAATTGGATTGTTTGGCATAAACCAAAATCCTGAAGAATCCACAACCCATCTATTATCAACCCAACGACCTTTAGGTAGCCAATGTTTCCAATTTGCTCCTATTGCTTCAGAACCATAATTCAAATGCCTCCAATAAGGGGCATTTTGATTTAAACTAGAAATATCTCCAACACCATATCCATTTGTAATTGGCTCGGCAAAAAAGAAACTTGCTAAATTTCCAGTAGATTTTCCATAAGGATTACTTGCTACAGCATTTTCAATATGAAATTGAATTCTCTGTGCAGTATATTCAGCAAATCTTTTAGTATCTCGTTCACTCATAGAAGTAATACGAGCAATTTCTTTTTGAACAAAATTTCCAGTCTTATCCTTAATTGCAATACTTAATCTCATTATGAATTTTTCTTCTCTTTATTTCCTAATTTAAAAAGAACAACACTATAAAAACCTAAGCCTTTTGGTTTAATAGTTACTGTATTTCCAAGTGCTTTACTTCTAGCACTATATTCTTCTTCGTTATATGTAATTTTCTCAGCAAATTTGATAGCATTTACATCTTGTTTTCTAATAATAATTGAAACAGAACTATAACTGATTAATCCAATTTCTCCTTGTTGTAATGCCCAAGGAATTCTTGTAGAAACTAATGCTTGTATTGGTAATGGATTTTGTAAAGAAGTAGTTTTTCCTACATTCCAAGATGGTCTATAATTAGCACCTTTGGTATTAGTCTTCTTCAAATAAATCCAAAATGTTTCAGCATAATCTTTAAATGCTGTATCAAGAATCTGTTTTGTAATATTTCGATTCATAATTATGATGGAGTTTCCCAATCTATTTTTTCATCAATAAAGGTCAACTGTCCTTGAAAAATGGTCAATTTTTTTGCATTAGTATCTTCTCTTTCAATCTCTAAAAATCCATTATCTGCAAAATCAGTTGTTTCATCTGCTGCACAAGTAATTGTAAATATTCCATTTGATATATCATCTATACTAATCTGGTCATCTGAGCCGCCAGCATTTGCTGTAGCTAATTGAACTGAATGACCTGACTTATCATAAAATTCTGCTCTTATTTTCCATCCAGTTATATCGACGTTAGCAGTAATTTCTAATTCGATTGTATCACCTTTAACAAATTCCATATTAGTATCCTTATTCTTGTATATTTATTTGACTATCTAAAGATTTTTTAATATTTATCTGATTTTCTAAAAGTTTTAAATTTAATTGCTTATCTAGAATATTTTCTAAATTTAATGTTAACGATAATTTATCTCGAATATCTAAATTAACTTTATCTTGTTCTTTAATGTGCAATGTATAAGGTATTACATAGCGATTAGTAATAGTTATATTGCCAACAGAAATAATACCTTTTGTTATTAAAGGAACTCCACTCATATTAATCCTTCGCAACTTTGTAAGAAGTCATTTCTGATTCAGAATTATAAACAGCAGTCATTGAATAACTTGCTATCATATTCGTATCATTATCTACATCAGATGCTGTTGGATAAATCTTTATTGTTGCTGAAGTTAATAAATGATTACTGTCATATACTGCATCTGTAATTTTAAAATTATGCTGAACTAAACCTAAAATTAATTGAACATCATCAAAAAGAGCATCTACGCATTCATAATCATTTGCTTTTCCATAAGAAAAATAAGTTGTGTGATAAATAACTAACAACCAATTTCCAATTATGTTTGGTGTAAATGATACTCGATATAGTCCGTTCTCTAATTCTGTAATAGTCACAGCGATGCTTGAAGATACTTCAGTTCCATTGGGATTATATAATTTAATGGTAAAATCTCCAGATGTTAATCCTGTAATTTCATTATTATCTTCATCTAAGACTTCAAAATTATCATAATTAACTATATCTTTTTTAATGAATTTCATTTTGTTTTCTTAATTCCCAATATATTTTTTTAAGCATTACTAAAATATCACATTCATGTTCGCATTCATTTAGACAGTAATCACGTTTCATATACCACAATTGTTTTTGACTATATTTTGCAATATCTTTTTCATTTACAATGTCTATTATTGGACATCTATATTTTTTTGCCATTATGGTCTAACCTCTTGTCTAGTTGGTACTGTAAAATCAAAAGAAATATCTAAAAGTTTAGATGTTATTAATGGGTCACTAGAAGCAAATGTAGTTTTAAATTGTAAATATCTTCCAGTAACATTAGAATCTGAACCGCTTGCTAATGCAGTTCCATAACTGCCTAAATCTCCACTATCATTTGATGCTCTGGCAACAATTGTTATTGTTGTGCCAGATGGTAATGTTAAATTAAATTCAACTATTCCCCAATCTAAACTATAATAAGTAGAATCATAAACTTCACTTTCATAAGTTCCTGATGTTTGCAAGCCAGCTTCGCTTGTAATATTTATATTAGATATATTCGGTCTAACTGAATTATCATCTGTTTTAAGAAAAATACGAACATCTAAAGTCTTATCACCAAGAGCTAAATCTGCAAAGTTTGATTGAGCATCTATTAACGATGTTGCATATTGACGTTGAGTTGAATCTGTCGGAGTCGACCAAGAACTTCCGTTCCATGTCAACCATGAGCTTCTTCCATTCGTAGATAATAATATTTTGACATCTGTATTAGCTGGTGTAACCGAGGAAATCGTCAATATTAACCATTCTAAATTTGGAGTAGAAGCTATTTGACTTGTATCTTTCGTATCTATATACAGATTATCATCAGTTGAATATTCAACTGGTTCAGCAACATAAATATTATCTAATTGAGGTGTCGATGTTCCTGCATTATTTGTCGATAATAAAGCTCGAATTTTAAGAGTTCCACTACTCGCTAAATCTGCAATATTCGAAGCAACTTCTGAGGCTGTATTAGCTTGAGAATAGCTATCGTCTGTTGTTGTCCATATACTTCCATTCCAATATTTCCAAGTAGAGCCATCATCATTACTGATATGATATTTTATATTAGTATTTGTTGGAATTGTTGCTGTTTCAGTAAATGTGTCTAAAGCTGCTACAAACGCAAAACCTAAATTCGAGACTACTGTAGGATAATCATTCCAATACCAACCCTGTGTTCCATTTCCAGAATTATAACGAAATGCAACTTCATCGCTGCTTAATTCTTTATCATAAACAACAACTTCATCTAATAATCCATCATAATAATTCCCAGTACCATCTCTTGAACCTAAATGAAATTCATAATTTGATGTAATTTCATAGTCTTGTAAATTATCTATAAATGTACTAAAAGATTTATCATCGTTATCGATATAAATATGACATCCATTTGCTGAACCAAGACCATCGTAAGTAGCAACTACGTGATGCCAGTTATTATCATTATATCCACTGTCGCTTGTTTTTACCTGAATCCTATAACCCATTGGCTCTGAATAAATCAATATAAAAGAAAATGAGCCATCATTATGAATTCCTAAACTGTATCCAGTTTTAGAACCTGAAAATCCTTGTTTTCCAATTAAAGTGCCAAAGCCTGTACCAGGACTTCCATCCGATGTTTTAAACCAACATTCCAAACTAAAAGCATCATTTTTTCCAAAATTTAAAACATTACCAAATTCAACATGCTCATCAATACCATTAAAAGATAAACAATTATCAAGTTTCCCTGCTACCCAATTCGAATCATCCATATTAATACAAGTACCATGTCTATTATTTGTAGATGAATCTGATGCAACAGAACCAGATGATTCATTTAAATGACAGTGTAATTCTATATAAGAGTCGACAATTTGTCTTTTTAATTGAGCAACTCCGCCAGTGATTTCAACTTTATCACTATCATATGTATAATTAGCTGGAGTAGTAAAAGCCCAATCTTTTGAATTGCCACTTATAGCTTTTAGTGTTGCAATTCCATCAGCAACTTCTAATTTTCCAGAATCAGATAAAGTATAATCTCCTGCTATTTCAAAATCTATATCATCATCGTTATCTGCATTTTCTAATAATTGAACATATGCAGCATCGCCTGTTTCTTTACGTTCAGTATCTGAGAAAGAGCCATCATCAAAATCACTATCAGAACTCCATTTTATTTGTTTTAGAGAAATAGTTTGTACTGGAAATGGATTATCTTCATCAATAAGATTTCCATCTTTATCTGTTAATTTAACTCTTTTTAACCAAGATAAATCTTTAAGCATATATTTTTTTCTCTATTATAAATTTTATTATTCTTCATCATCCTGAATAAATTGAATTTTTCCAAAACTTCTTAAATATATATCAAACACATCATTGATTTGTTGCGTTTTTGATTTATTTTCCGCAGCAGAAATTGTAAAATCTGGAAATTTTAAAACTATATTTTGTGGGTCAATATCTATCGCTGTTATTGCTGCAATAATATTTCCTTCTGCATCTGTTGGATTTATTCCATTTAACGTAACTACTTCGTCGCTTGAATTCATATAAAAATGTTTTGTGTATCGTCTTCGTGTAAAATGAACAAGATTAGATTTTATATAAGACTTAATTTCTGTATCTGAATATTTAGCATAATAATTATAGGTAATTACAATTGAATCTCCATCGGACAAAGAAACTCCTGATGTAACTGGCGTAATCGTAACTTTATTCGTATCTGAATTATAAGCCCAATCAGATTCGCTCATTGCAGTTCCGTTTTGATAAACTATAATTGAAGTTGAATCTACTCTCGAAGAACTCAACTTAAATGATGTACCTGAATTAACATCATATTCAAATACATCTTGCCCATCAGCTTGTTGTGTATCTTTAATCAAGCCTCGAATAATTGTAATTATACTAGCGGTAGTTACGTTTGCCATTTTGAGTTGTTACCTTTTCGTAATTTTTTCTAAAGAATGTTATTTCAGTATTCGTTTCATCTACAGGAAAAAATTTATATCTTTTACATATATATTTAACTATACTATGTTGATTCAATTTCAAAGTTAAGTCTAATCGATGATGCCAAAGTAAATATTTTAATAATCCATGTACAACTTTTTCAGAACTAACATAGATTCGTACAATTGGTTCTTTAAAGTTTTCTATAAGAATAAATCCTTTTATTTCATCATTTTCTTCAAAAACATAACAAATATATTTACTTCGCAAAATATCACGAAATAAAAAGATTACTTTTTTATAATCAAAGTATAATTGATTATAAATGCAAAAATCAATAAAATTTAATCTATCTTTAGATTTTATTTTTCGTATCATTTAAATTTCTTTGGGTTACGAAAATTGTTATAAATAATAATTTTGGGATGGGAGAAATAATTCTCCCATCATTTAAAAATACTCAAATCAATCAGTATTATAGATTTGTGTAGGAACTAGCATCTTGATAAGCAGCGATACAATTAGCGTTAGTTACAACAGCACCAAAAGATTCAACTGTAATCAAAGAGAAAGCTAATTTAACAGCAGTACCAATTTGAGTTCTAGGGCCAGTAGCAACAGTAAAGCGTTCACGTGGGTCAGCACCAACAGTTGTAGGCATTTTTCTACGAACAAACAATGCAGGTCTATTATCTTGAGCATCGCTAGTAGCAATAACTAAAGCTCTGTCAGTAGGCATAACTGTTTGTGAAGTACTATGTGTATAAGTATAATTTTCAACCTTAATCCACTTAGAAATACCAGCTTTTTCAACTGTTACTTCACGTTGCTTGTTGTCATCGTAGTCCATCAAAGTTAAATCAGTGGTTACAGTACTTCCAGAAATAAGAACTAGCTTATTCTTTCCGTATTTAGCAAGGTCACGTACTATTTCAACTAATTTAGCATAATCAATTTTAGAATCACCAGAAGCATTAGCGAATGTGTTAGAAGCACCTTCAGCAGCAGCAAAATACAAAGCGATAACTGTTTTATTCTCTAAACGATTTAAAGCTTCATGCTGGTCTTTGGCTTTATTAGCTAAAGAATCATACTTCTGTGTCAACATGTCGTTTAAATAAAGATAATCTTCAGGAGATTCGTAAACAGCCATGCTTAAATCACTAGGTGAACTGGGTGAAACATTAACTTGAGTAATAGAACCATTAGTAACTGTATAAACAGTTTTAGTACTAGCACTCTGTGTGTAATACTGTGCAGTTTCTCCAGGTAAAATACTTTTAGTTTCAGCAGTTTCGGCAATTACGTCAGGACAAGACAATTCAGCATCATAAGGTTCGTTTAAGAGCTGAGTTACTGCTCTAGCAGAAAGAAAATCATTCAATTCTCCTGCTTCAGTCTTTGATGCGATTTCTACTACTTTTGCATCTAATTCTTCTTTTGCTTTCAACATCAATTTTTCTTGTTCGTTCATCTTCGATTTCTCCTCCTTAAAAATTGTTGAGAAATTATTTTACTTTTGATTTTACATATTTTTTTCTTGCATATTGTAATTCTTCTTTATTATCTTCATCATCATTGTCTTCTTGATGACCAGTTTCTAAATTGTCTTCATTTTTACTAGCAACAATAGTTGCTTTTTTAGTTTCTAAATCAGCAATTTTCTTTTTTAATCTTGCAATTTCAACTTTATCTGCATCAAATAAATCATCATCAGATAAATCTTTTGCAAAATCACCAAGTTCATCACGAATAGCTGAAACTTTTTCAGCTTTTTCTTTTTCTTCATATTCGCTTACTTTAGCAGTAAGATTCTTAATCTCTTCATCTTTAGAAGTAATAGTTTCTTCGTAAGATGCTTTAACTGCATCAAGTTGAGCTTGTGTATAAACAGTATGACGAATCACTTGTTCATTTTTAACTTCTTTACCATCTTCTTCAACTTGAGTTACAATAGTTTCAATAACTTCCATTGTTCCTGCTTCAGAATCTTCAGTTACATCATAAACTCTAGTTTCAGAAACTTTGCTATTTCGTTTTTCTGCATCAACTTTTTCATCTTCAGAAGCTTCTTCTGTTTCTTCTTTAGCAGTATCTTTATCATTTTCATCTTGTTTTTCAGCTTCTTCAGAATTTTCTTCTTCGGAAGTTTCTTCTTTAGGGGCATCTTCTTTGGATGATTCTTCAGAAGTTTCCTCTTCTTTAGTAGACTCTTCAGCTTCACTTTTAGAAGCTTCAGATGTCTCTTCTTCGGTCTGTTCATCAGTATTAGCTCTCTTAGCTAATTCTTCTTCCCATTTTTCATCAGACCAATCTTTGACAGCTTCTTCGCCAAGTTCTTTAGTGACTTCTTCTTTGAACTTAGTTAAAAGTGCCTGACGAGCTTTTTCATCCATTGTTTTTTCTCCTCCTATAGTCTTATCTTTTGTCAGATTTTCATTTTTATCTAAAGTTTTTTCATCTATATTATTCTGCATTTCATCTTGAGATGCTTGACCAGCTCCAGGTCTATTTTTTCTTCGAGCTTGTCCACCGCATTTAGGACATTTAGCATCTTTACAATGAGCCTCAGATGTAAATACTTTTCCACATGATAAACATTCACATTGATAACTAGCTTCTTCTTTTTCAATTAATGCACCTTCAATTAACTCGCCAATTCTTGCCCATTTTTTTGCTACATCTTTAGCTGCTGCAAATACAAGACTTTTATCTTTTTGATTAAAAGCATCTTCAATTATTCTCATAGCAGTTTCAAGTACATATGCATTTTTGTAGGCTGGTTGCAAACCAAATAATAAGCCAACACCATCAAACTCTACATTAGTTAATCGTCTATTTCCATTAGCTTGAACTTGTACATTCTTTTTATCGACCATTAATTCAAAAGAAACAGTTAATTTATCTTTTTTCATTAAATCCAATGCTAACTCATATTCTTTAGCATAAACGGTTTTATAAAATTTAAAAATTACTTCAATTTCATCATTATCAGTAACATATGCATCTATAATAGAACCCATGACATAACCTTCACGAAGATGGTCACGATTCATTTGAGTTCCGATAAGATACTTTACATCATCTTTAACATCATTAGCTAAAATAACACCATTTCCATTAGCTTCTTCAAATTTAGCATATGTAGCTTTGAAAAATGCTAAAGAATGATGTGGATAGGTAATTCCAGATTTTTTAATTGCTTTTTCAATATCTTTATCTATCTTTTTAACTTTAGCTTCAATAAAATATTTTTCTTTCATAATAATTATCCTTTAAAAATTATTTGCTCTTTCGTTTTTTCCATTTTCCATCTTTATCTTTAAAATACTCTAACTTAACATTTCTCCAAGCTGCTTTGCGAGCCTGGTCTTCGTCATTTGTCTCTTTTAGAACTCGATTAAAAGTTTCAATCCAAATGGTTCTTGCACCACTAGGTAAATTTTTTATTTGAGATGGATAATTTTTCTTGGTATATGGAGCTTCAATATATTCACCTTTTTCTTTAGAACTATTTCCATCAAAATCTATTTTAATATTACATGAAGGACAAGATACATATTCTGTTCCTGTCTCTATATAAGATGTATAATCAAATATTTCTCCACATTCTGAACAAGTTATCCAATTAGAAGCATTCTTATAATTTTTAGATTCTGGAGTATTTTTCTTTTTATCATCAGGTACATCATCATCTTGCGGAGTTAAATCCGCAGGGTCTTTTTCAAGATTTTGTATAATTCTTGGATAACATATTTGATTAATTTTCTCTTGAATTTCTCGTTTTCGTTCTTTAATCTGAGTTTCAAATTTAAGTGCGGTAGTTGCTTCCAATGCACTTTTATATCCAATCAATCCTCTATCATACCAAGAACGAATTAAAGTCTTCATTTCATCAGTTAAAAATGCTTTAATAATGCCTGGCTGAACAGAAACAGTATCATTTGCAGTATATTTATCTGAATTCTTTTCTTGAATAAGTTGTACAATTTCTTCTAAAACTTTAACATAATCTAAAACAGCATTCTCTACTTCTTCAACTAATACTTTAGGATTTAAAATTGCTTCTTCTCTTGTAGAACTAAATCCTTTTAACTCTATCAAACCTAAAGCATATAATAAATTTTTATCAACTGGTTTTAAAATCTTTTCATCCATAACTTTAGCAAAATCAGGGATAAATTCATCTATATTAAAATCGTGAGGATGACCTCCAATTAGTCCTTTTGCGTAACTTTGATTATCATATTCATTTCTTTTTTCTTTAAAATCATCTGCCATTTTTTCTAAATCTGCTGGAGTTGGCATTTGACTTCTTCTCATTGCTTCATCAGAACCAAGTTTCAAAGCTAAATAATAGGGAAATGCGGATGAAATCATTTCTTGTTGTTTTTCAACAATTATTGCTTTTGATAATGCATATTCTAAAGCTCCTCGTTGAACTAAATAAGGAACTGGATATTGTTCATATCCTTGTGCAAATGGTTTACGAATCAAAACTGTTTCGTTATTTGTATTAATGAGTCTTTTACTACTATCTTTTCTTGGATTTCCTAAATAATATTCATTTGTATTCAAACTTCCAGAATCATTCTTAATATAAAGACTTGACCCATCCATCACCCAAATTCTTGTTGGAAGTATCCAGCCATTTACATTATCCCATTTTAATCGAATTGCAATAAGCGAACTTTTATATCTTTCTCGATAATTTTGTTCTCCAACCCAATAAAGTCCTTTGGGAATATCAATATTTAAATTCTTATTAACATTTTTCTGCCAATCATTAAATACTTTTTGTAGACCTGTTTTATTTGCATCAAAAGTAATAGGAACATTAGCAGTTTTTATCATAAAATTTAAAATAGGCATAATCAAGGCAGTTTTATCATTTCGAAATAAAGCATTAATTTGTTTCATCTGCGAATGAAATGTACTTCCAACCTTAACGACTGTTCGCATATTATTTAACATATCGATTAAGGTATTTAGGGTATATTCTGTTAAATTAAATCCCATTACATTTTCTCCCGACTTCCAAAGCTATAAAAGCCTCGTCTGGTTGAAGGTTTATATGTGTTTTTTAATATATTAAATTCATTAAAAAATCTACAAATAGCAAAAACTTGAAACGCAGCATGTAAGTGGTCTGCACTCTTATTTTCATATTTAATCTTCATGCCTTGTAACTTTGTAGCAAACTCATTTGTAAATTGTGTTAAAAATTTTGGGTCTAATGGAAGATTCATTGTTCCATTATACATGATTTTGTTTAATTCGGACATCGCCCAATCTAAAGTATTTGCTTCTTTCATAATTGGGTTGCCATTACTGTCCATTAAAACTTTTTTATTTCCTGCAATATCTAAAATATAATTTCCACTTTCATCTTTCTGATATTCAAAATCAACTTCAATATTCTCATTAAATTTAACTTTCAATAAATGTTCTGGAGGAATTCCCATATCTTTTAAATAATCAATGATTGCTCCTTCATCAGATGTACTATCAATAGCGATAAAAGCTCCACCAAGTTTTTCATAAAGAAACTTTAAAATAATTGCCTGTTCTTTTTGAAGCAATCTAAAAACAGAAATATTATATTCATAAATATATTTTTTTCCATCAAAAAACAAAATAATAATTTCTGTTGGAGCTGCTCCAAAACCAATATCAGCACAAATAAATGTCTGTTTAGCTCCTGATAATTTTTCAACTATTAATTTTTTATCATGAAGAGCAAATGTATCTTTTGAAATTTCAAATGTTTTAATACTTCGTTTTCTATCTAAACTTGCCTCTTTAAGACGTAGCATATCATACCAACCAAATGCACCTTCAATCGTTTCTGCCAATACGTTAAGACGATAGGAAGAACTGTTCTTTCCTCCATATTCTTCAATTAATCTTTGTTCAGTTTCTTCATCAAAATCTTCTCTTACCATCTGAGGTAATCGCCATATCCAATTCTTTCTCTTTTCATCTTGTAAAATTTTTCCAAGTGGAGCATCAATACATAAGTCTGGAATTCCTGAAGGTCTATCAATACTTCCAAGTGAATTTCGAGCATCAATAGATTTCTGTTCTCCTTCTTTGCTTGCATAACTATATTCTTCATATAGTCTTAAATCAAAGTGTAACGAATGATAACCAGTTCCTCTTTTTTCTGGAGGAGACTCAACTTTTTCATTAACACTTCTAAGCTGAGTTCCATGCTCAGTAATTGCCTGAACACCTTGTTTTCGTTTGACAGTTTGTTGACGAGAATCCTTCAAATGAAATATTTTCATAAAAGGATGACTCTCTAAATAATCAGCAATTTCTCCTGCAACTTTTCCCAAGTGTTCTGCATCAAAACTTGCTAAACAAATCTGAATAACATTATGAATGACAGCTAAAATTGTATCTATTTTAAGAAAGAACGATTTACCTGTATTGCGACTTCCAATGCTTGCTAAATCTCCTGCTCCTTTTTTTATCTGAACATTTTGTTTTTCATCTAATAATGGGTCATTTGCATACAAATAAGAATAATCTTGCATTGCAAATTGATAGGGGCGAAGTACAACACAATCACAACTTTCATTCCATACTTGAGGAGAATGTTCCTTTAAAGGAATTAAATTCTCTGTCAAGGATGTTGGGTCGCATAGATGTCCACAAATTTCAATTTCTCGCTCAGTTAAAGGTTTTTCCATATTATGATTTCGTTGGCAATTTATATGATTGAGAAGCTCTATTAGTCCATGCAGTTGAATAATCGCTTGCACCAAAACAATAACGATATTCTGTTTCTGCGGTATTACTTCGTAAAATTACCCATTCGCCATTTGTGCGAACATAACCATAATAGTTATAACCGCCTTCGCTAGTTGCGATATCTGCAATAGAAGCTCCATCTGTAATTTTTGTAAATCTATTCATGTTTAAATTTCCTTTTATGTAATAATTATTGTTTGTGCATGAGGTACTTCATAATTATATTCTCTCGTAGGTACTGCAATAGTATCTGTTTTTTCGCTATTTGGAGAAGCGTTAAAATAATTAGAATATTGAATTCTTAATTCATCAATATGACCATCAAAATAAAATTCTTCTCCTACTTTTCCTCTTTGTCCTATATATAAATCGCTTGCTATAGTTCCAGAACTACTATCAGATAAATAACCAATTTGATTTCCATCCAAATATAATCCCATTGTTGTTCCTGAAATTCTAACAAAAGCTAAATGATGCCAATCTGTATCAGTTGATATTGCTGTAACTGCATTTAAATAAGCATCTCCTCCAGCACCAAATTTACCATAAACATCAAAAACAAACTTTCCACCAGAACCATAAGCGTATATATACCATCGATTATTATCATCTGCATATTGACCTAATATAGCTTCGTTATCTGTTAAAGCATCAAATTTTATCCATGTATCTACTGTAGCTGTTACTCCAGTATCAAATATATCCCAATCAGATGAATCAGAAATTGTTAAATAATCACTATCTCCATCCAATAATAATGAAGAAACTCCAAATTTCTTTTGAGCTGTGTCTATTTGTGCAGTACCTTCAAAATATACTGGATGACCATTTCCAGATTCATCAAAAGTATCCATATGTAACAATAATTTAGTATATGAATCTGTAATATAGGCAGAAGATGGTGAAGTAAAATTTTCTGTCCAACGTGCTGTTCCTTTGCTGATACGAACTTCATCCATATATCCAGCAAAATAATATCGTGTTGCTTGATTTGGAACTCTGCCTATAATTAAATCATTAGCTGGATTTAAAGAAGTACTAGAAGAACCAACTTGATGACTTGGAGTATAAGCAGTTCCGTTTTTATAGACAGTAACAGAACCACTTTCTCTAACAATTGTAATATGATACCAAGTATCTGCTGACATTCCATGAGTAACTCTATGTTCATAATTCATTCCACTTCCTGAAGTCTCCCAATAAGTCATGCTTGTACTATGAACACATAATCCCCATCCATTATCATAATTTCCAGAAAAAAATCCATCTGCATTTCCGATTACATAATAATTTCCTGTAGCACTATCTAATCGAATTCTTAACTCTACAGTAAAATCTCCATCAAATACAAAATCATTAGAATCTGGAATAGTAAGATAATCATCAGAACCATCAAATCTTCTAGAAGTATCACCAAATACTTTAATAGAATTATTGAATGTACCGCTACCAGGAGTAACAATATGCCCTTGTCCACTAGAATCATAAACTTCTAAGGAACTATCATCTGCATTTAGATGTAATAGCAATTTAGTATTAGTATCTATTCCTGCCATTATCTTTTCCTTACTCTAATAGCTACTGTACATCGTGTAATAGTTGAAATACTATCTACATTTATTCTTAAAATATCTCCCTCAGATAATGATGTAGTCCAACTTGTTAAAGTTGAATCTTGGTCTTTTGTACCGCTAGAAATTTCAGGTTCATTTGCAGCAGTAATTGTATCATCATTTGTAGGAGGAAAATTAGCATATGTATCTTTCCAAATATCTATTTTAATATCTCCACTTTGGTCGGCTAATAATGTAACCGCAGTAATTGTACAATCAAAAGGAACTTCAATATCTCCTTTAATTCCTGTAGTAATCTCTGCTCCGCCACCATCAATAACAAAATTAATACCACCTTTTAAAAGAGTTCCTACTGGAGCTTCATTTGTACCATCACTTAAATTTTTACAAACAAAATCAGCATAAGCGTTATCAGCACTATTTCTAGCTTGTAAATCACCAGAAGAATTTTTCAGTTTAGGGCCTGTATTATCAGAATCAATTTGAAAAGTTGTTTCAGTTGTTCCTGTATCAGTATTTTGAGTATGTTTTTTTGATACTGCATCCGCAGCATCTGATTCTGTTACAGAACTATCTTCTAACTCGTCTCCGCTAGTTCCTTTCCATTTTGGTAATTTATCATCAGTAGAAGAAGCAGCTTTTTTTATTTGAGCATCATTTGTAACATTTCCTAAACCAACATCTGATTTAGAAACGCTATGAGGATTGCCAGAACTAACTTGACTGTGAGTATAACCAGTTTTTGCCTGTGCAGCAGTAACCTCATTGGCTCCACCTTCATCCAATTTAGTATCAGTGTCTTGTGTATGTTTCTTAGTTATTGCATCCGCTACATCACTGTCTGCTTTCACATCTGTTATAATTGTTGCTTCGGATTTATTATCAACATTACCTAAACCCACATCACTTTTTGAAACACTGTGCGGATTGCCAGAACTAACTTGACTGTGAGTATAACCAGTTTTTGCTTGAGCAGCAGTTACTTCATTTGCACCGCCACTATCAAGTTTAGTATCTGTATCTTGAGTATGTCTCTTCGAAACTGCATCATCAATATTGGCAGTAGAAGAAGATGGTTTATTAGTAATTGCTGACCAATCAACAGAAGAAGCACTTCCAATTTCTTTCCAATCAGATAGTGAACCGCTTGAAGATGAAATTCCCCAAGTATACATTTTATCTGTATCTTGTGTAATCCTTACATCATTCTCTGTATTACTAAAAACTGGTAAATTATTGTAAGTATCAACACTATCTTTTAAATGAAAAGCTGAATCAGCTCTAATTAATGTTAATTGTCCAGTGTGAGGATTTAAAATCGATTTATATGAAGCCATCTTTTTATTTCTCCTAAGCCTTTATTTGACATGCAACTGCTTTTGCATAAAAATCTTTATTAGTTAATGATTTTAATCTATATTTTAAATCTGTGCCAGAAGGCTGACTAGATAAATCAACATCAACACCAATCATTTTATTTGAACCAATTGTTCTGATTAATTCTGGAGTTCCTTGAGTAAATGTTGTTCCATTATCTCTAGATAATTCAAAAGTAATATCCGTATTCAAAATTAAACTTTCTTCTCCTTCTTCAATTTTAAATAATAAGCGTGCTGAAGAAGGTGCAGTATCAACTGAAAAATTTTCAGAAATTAATGTCATATTATCTTTGAAAGAAGAATAAGCACTAGAAGGTACAGTAATAGTATCAGTTAAACCTGCATTGGGCGAAGCTAAAAAAAGATTAGAATTATCTATTCTAATTTCATCCATATTACCAGCAATATTTCGGCCAAAAGTAAGAGGAGCTGAAAATGTAGTAGCGAATGACATTGTACTATAAGCTCTTTGTATTCCATCAATATAAAATCCAATTTCGCTTCCTACTTTAATAAAAGTCATATGATGCCAAGTATTAATACTTAAAAGACCAGTAGAAGTAGAAAAATTAAATGAATAACCATCTCCAGTAGTACGCATAAAAATAATTATACTCGTATTTCCATTTATTCTTATAGTAAATTTATCTGTATTGGTCTCTTCTTGTCTTATATAGTCACGTGTACCGCTAATATCTGTATGATACACAAACCATTGTATTGTCCAATTATCCTCAGTAGAAGCACAAAAATCCCAATCAGAACTATCTGCAATAGATATCTCTGAAGGAGCATTAAATAAACAAGAAGCAGTTCCGTATTTCTTATAAGCTGTATCTAATTCTGCATTTCCTGTTAAATTTATAGTATGTTCTGCTGGAGAATCATCAATAGTAGATGTCGCTCCATCCTCTCCATCTAAATGTAACATCAATTTGGTATCGGATGTATATCCGCCAGTCGGATTATAGTAATCGTTAACAGAATCATATAGTTGATTTATTGAATTTACAGTATCAATACCACTTTCATCTTCATAACTATCCCGAAAACCATTAATCATATCTAAAGTAACGCCAGCCGAAAGTTCTTCAATTTCCATAGCATTATTCATTAATTCATCAAAAATATTATTTACATTCGTTGCATTATCTATTAGTTCATTGAGAATATTATTTATATTCGTTCTAAATTCATCAACTGTATCAGAATTTAAAAGTCTTTGTAAATTTCCAGTGTGAGGATTAATTACATCTTTATAGTCGCCCATTTATTTATATACTGCCTTTAATTATATATTATTTTTTATCAGATTTAGTACTATTTTCTAAAATTTTTGATGGAACATAAACTTTTCTCAAATAAGGATTTTTATTAATAAAATCCTGAATTTCTTCTTGCTTAATTCCATCTATTTCAATAATTTTTTCTTCATTATCAATGCACCAATCAACATATTGAGAGCTTGTATAAAAAACCCAAGCATATTGTTCTTTTGTCCAAATACCTGCTTTAACTAATTCGATTCCTCTTCGATTATAATAGAATCTGCCCGAAAACATGGGGTGAACTAAATTCTCAAAATCTTTTCCACATTTTCGTCGAAGTAAAAGTGGAGTTCCGCATTTTTGGCAAACGGTTGTAAACTCATTTCGATGGAAAGGAATGTATTTATCTAATCGTTTCAATAATTTCTGAAAAGCAGACAAATCTTCTTCTTTTTCTTTTCTCGTAATTCCTGCTTTATCTTTTAATTCCCAAATTCTCGATTCGATATTATGGAGCGTTTGGATTAATTTATCAGGAATTATTTGCGATTTAACATCATTAACAATTTTATCTATCTCTTTCTGAATAGAAGACTTTAAAACTTCTTCATAAACTAAATCAGCAACATTTTGGATTTCATTATAATCATTAAATTCATAATTCTGTAAATAATTTTCAAAGAAAGATTCTGCTAATTGTTGCTGATTTTCATTTTCAAATCTACTAACAATATTAATTTGCTTTTTCCAAAGATTAATTTGAGCTTCTTTTTCAAGAGAAGCTTTATCTCTTTTTTTGTTTTGTCGCAAATTACTTAATCTTTTTATTTCCTTCTCTAAATCACTCAATGCCATATAATTACCTTACTTTTTAAATAAAAAAACCTACAGTTTTATACTGTAGGCACACGAATAGACTTTAGTCTTGTTAAATATTTTTTAAATGATTTTTTATAAGACATTGGGGCATAATCATTTGAGATTATGCCATTTATTTCAAATTTCTTCATTGCGAAGAAATTCAAGAAAGAGCGTTAACTTTCGGCTTTATTATTTTCATTCAAGAGCTGCTTGAAACGCTTTTAAAGAACTTAAAGACGTTTAACGACTTCAGAGGTTCAATAGATAACTCTTTTCAAATCTTTTAGTAAAGAAATCGAAAAGAGAGTAATTTCGTATCTGAGATTACCTTTCAATAAGAGAGCGACTCTTACTTTACTCTACATAATAATCTCTCAGCAAGTCTATCATACCCTACTTGCAAATAGGTAGAGGCGGTCTTAATAGACTATTTCTATCGTAAATCATTGAAAATAAAGAACTTAATAAAAATAAAGACACACTTTCTCTATCTTTATTCTATAACAATTATAACATATGAAAACGTGCTTTGTCAAGTTTTTTGTTGTAAATCGTTGGTATTAAACAACATTTTTTTTATAAAAGACAAAAATTCCATGAAAAAATTGTCGTAACTCCTTTATTTTCAACAATTCTTCTGGAATTAATTTTAAATTTTTTCTAAATTTTCTTCTGCTCTTAATCCATGAAACATAGAAGAATCTGTATAATAAGCAACTTCATGAAAATAATTTACATCATTTTCAACTGTTCTTCCATTAATATATGCAATTCCACAAATAGTCACTTCTTTATTTGATAATTTATCAAATACCTTTTCATGAATCCCAAATTTAAATCTGAAAGTATATCCCATTTAAATTCCAATCTTAGGTATGAAAAATTTTTTTAATTCCTGCTTCTTTAATAGCCATAGAACATATTCTACATGGTTTCGCTAAAAGAGAACCGCCCTTTTTATTTACTCTGGCAATATAAATAGCATAAGGTTTACAATTATATGGTAATTTCTTTAGGCAATCAATTTCAGCATGATTATAAATCTTATCTTTATTCCCATATTTGCTTGCAAGTGATTTTTGCAAAGGAGATGATTTGGTAAAAGAATTAAAACCAATACTTAAAATAATACCTTTTCGATTTGTAATTATAGCACATAAACTATACTTCTTGTCTATATTTTGATATGCTAAAGAGATAGCTTTTTCTAAAATATTATTCTTCATTTTTATCTTTGACTCTGTTTGAATTTGAGCCACAAGAAGGACAAATTTCAACTTCATATCCTTCGCCTTCAAATTCGCATCCGCAATTATTACATATTAACATCATAATCTCCAATTATAAATAAAAATTAACAAATATTAGTTTAAATATGTTTTTAATAAATTTTCCATAGCCCATGTCTTTGCCCATTTACATAATTTCCTTCATACATAAGTTTCCCATTTTCATACCATCCCTTCCATAGCCCATGTCTTTGCCCATTTACATAATTTCCTTCATACATAAGTTTCCCATTTTCATACCATCCCTTCCATAGCCCATGTTTTTGCCCATTTACATAATTTCCTTCTTCCCAAAGTTTCCCATTTTCATACCACCACTTCCATAGCCCATGTCTTTGCTCATTTACATACTTTCCTTCATACCTAAGTTTCTCATTTGAATACCATTTCTTCCATACCCCATGCTCTTGCCCATTTACATAATTTCCTTCACACATCAGTTTCCCATTTGAATACCAATACTTCCATAGCCCATGTTTTTGTCCTGATTTATTGTAGAAATTAATTTTCATTTTATTCTGTATTTGTCGTATTTGTACTGTCTTCAAGATATTGATATTTAAATAACCCACATTTTCCGCAATGAACAACAACTAAAAGAAAATTTTTGCCCCATCTTCTTACTTCTTTTCTATCTTCAGTACTTTGTCTGCATATTGAGCAATAAGTTGTCATTTTTTAATCTCCTCTATTTTCCACTTTCCTCTCCAAGCTAATCTGCCATGTATCTTACAATTGAGATATTGTATTTGACCTTCTTCATCTTCTGTTATGAACATATTCTCTGCTTTTTGTTCCTTGCAATAAGGACATAAACCAATCATATCATTCTTTTTCATTTTAATTTTTCTCCTACTGTCTTAACATAATAATATCCATCTCGTAATAAAGTTACATAATTTAATTTTAAAATTTCTCTTGTGTCAAATTTTTCAGTAATAAAATGATAACCTTTAGGCGATTGGGTAACATGTAAAACTAATCTTTTATCTCCAGTTGATTTTTTATTATTTATATATTCAAATTCTTCTTCTTCTAATAAATCTGCAAATATATTAATTTCTTTAGAATTTTGAGTATCAACATCTAACATAAAATAATTAGTAGCTTTACATTCTCTCTGCATTAAAGCAGTTCTCCATTCTGAATCAATAACTGATGCTTTTTCAGGATGGTCAACTAATCTTTTCAAAAGAATTTTTCTAGCCTTTTCACAATTACGAGCATTTACTGTTTTATGAATTCGCCAAGTTCCTCCCATAACTTTACATTTCGCTTCAATTATCTTTAAATCTAATTCTTCATCTTTAATTACTTGCCGAATACATTTTTTATCTTTTGCTGTTCCTTCTCTTTGAAGAGCAAGATATAAATACACATATTCTTTATAAATTCTTTTTTCTCTATTATTACTCATTTTAATTTTTCCATTATTTTAGAAGTTAAATATTTCGTAAATTCATCAATTCTCACAATAGCATATCCTTTTGGAATAAATGCTTTTTTAAAATCACAGTTATTCGTTTGATTTAAAACTTTCTTAATTATTTTTTGTAATTGTGTTTTTGTCATAATATCTACTTTCTTTTAAAGAATATCAGCTTCCCAAACTCATTTGAAGTATAACATATGAATATAGTCTTTGTCAATAGTCGCAATATATTTTACAATTTCAAATTTAAAAAATAATCTATTGAACCTGGTGATTTATCATCAATATATAAATCTGCCACCACTTTACAGCTTATATTTGTATAAATAACACCTTCAATATTTACATTGACTGAATTAAACAATAGTCCATAAAATTTACAAAAATCAATTGCCTCTTGCAACCAAACTCCTCCTCTACAAGTCCATAAAATTAATGAATGTCCTTTTTCTCTTGCTTCTTTTAATTTATTTATAAGAGGCAAGTTAGGGGATTCACAATTCTCCAAACTATTTGTAAACGCCAATGTTCCATCAAAATCACAAGCAATAATCATTTCATTTTTTCCCAATCTTCCCATTTAACTCTTGAATTATTAAAAGTTTCTGTTGCTATTAATTCTTCTCTATTTATAAAAAAAGAAGTATCATGACATATTCCAACTCTATTAAAACCCCAATTCATGAAATCATGTGAATCATTTGCACAATGTCTACAGCAAATATTCATAGATTCGCCATCATTCGAACAAAACATCATAATAGAAGATATAATTTCTGCATCTTCTCCACATTTAGGACAAGTAACATAGTAACTTATTGAAGCTCTGCAAGAAACATTATACGCAATAATATCTCTTTTAATAAATAACTCACTATACTTTTTCTTATACTGTTCAAATAATTCAATAGCATTTGCTTCATAATTTGGCAAAAACTCTTTTGTTGATTCTCGTATTAATTTAGAGCCAAGATAACCTTTTTTACTTTTTCTTGGTTTTCGATAAGAAACTTCTACTATCCATTTTTCTAAAGTAGGTCTTACTAATATTTTGCTATTTTCTTTATCGATTATTAATAAATTATTCATTGTTTTCTCTTATATAAATTATAACATATTAAAACTCATTTTGTCAAGTAAATAGCATATATATTTCATTAAATATACACTTTTGTATAGTTCGATACAAGAACTTGTACATTTATTTACTAAAATTGTATGATTTTTTATTTAAAATATTTCCTAATTACTATCTTTTTTAAAATTTCTGTCCAAAATATTTTATTTCCTCTAATTCTTGCATGACATCGTTGACATAAAGATATTAAATTTTTTTCATTAGAATTTTGTTTATTATAATCTATATGATGAATAGATAAGTGCTTTTTATAAAGTTTTTTATATTCTCCTTGACTAATTCCACATAATTGACATTGATAATTGTCTCTTTTTCTTATTTTTAGTTTCAATCGTTTATCAAAACTACTAGAATATTTAAATTTATTATCTTGCTTATTATAATATTCTGTATCATTTTTTATTATTTCTATATGATAACCTAAGAATTCCAATACTTGATTAATTCTATTAAGCTGTACTGTTGATTTTCCTTGCTCAAGTTCTCTAAGAAATCTTAAACCCACTCCTACTCGTTTAGCAAATTCGATTTGGTTTAATCCTGTTTTTTTTCTTAATTGTTTTATAGTTTTTCCTATCATATTTAGAGTATAACATATGAAAATACACTTTGTCAAGTATTGTAGCAAAAAATGCGAGATTTTACCTATCCCCTATATACTTTAATTTCTACATATTTCTATCTCTTTTAAGCCTGATTAAACGAAAATATAAAAATCATATCTCTTTATATCTTTTTTCAAATAATTCAATATAAAGCAAATATAATGAATTTTTTAGTATTTTAATTATATATAATGTATAATTTATTCGATAATTAAATTTTAAGTCTATATATTTCAACTATTTATGAATTAAAAAATTAATGTATTTTGCTTGTTTTTCTTATATTTTATCTATTTTATGCTCCGAAAGCTATATATTTCGCTATTTTTATTAAATATTGTAAAAAAAGAAAAAAGAAGAATATTTAATTAAATAAATAGCTAACATATTATCACTCAGCGATTTAAATTAGATAGTTAGTGAATGGAGAGTAGGGTGGTATAGGTCTTGGGGTTTCTCGAATTTTTGCTAAATAATACCCGTCCTCCCTTCTCAATTATCTATAACATATTGGTATTAAAGGATAATAGTCTATTGATAATTAGTATATAACATATAAAAATAATGTTCATTTTTTGAACATTTTTTATAAGAAATCATTCCATTATCGCAATACTTTTTTCGATTATCGAAATTTTTATTTCGATTTAAAAACTATTTTATCTCAGGCATAAAAAAAAAGAGGGAAGCTTTTTTATTATCTCCCCTCTTGTATTAATTAGATTATACTTTTTTATTTATTCAATAGTACAAGCTTTAATAAATTTATCCTTATTAAATAAAGGATTGTCTTTTACTAATTCATCCGATAATGAGTCTATAACATCTATAAATAAAGCTTGACATTCTTTATTATAAGATTCATTAACAATGCAATCCTTTGTATAAGGCATTACATTATTTAAAGCTTTAGCGATTAATTTATAATCTTTTTTAGTCATGGTATTACCTCCTTATTTAATAAGGGTTATTAAACTAATACATTATTTTATTATTTCCCAATAATTAAAATCTATTAATAAAAATCTACCTTTTTTGTAATTATCAAATGAATAAGTATAATCATTATCAATTTTTTTAATTTTTATTGAATCTTGAAAATAAACAACTTTGGCATTTTTTAAATCAAATTTAGAAAATTTAGAAAACGAATCCATAAATTTGCAGAATAAAAAGGCGTCTATAATGTATCCTAAATTTTCTAATTGTTTTTGTATCTCATTAATAGAATAAATTTTAAACATGGTAATCCCTCCTATTTATAAAATGTTATACAATACTTGAGCAATTGCTGTATAAATACAACTGTTCTCTCTTGAAATATAATCATTATTGTCATATGCATGGTATATATTATTAAATTTAAATACATTCACTATTGAATAATTCAAATTATCATTAAATACTTCATAATGTCCTTTATACTTATACATTATTTTAAATACTTCCCATTTTTTCTGGCCGTAAACCCCAAATAATGACAATGTTTTTTTATTTTTATTGATTCTTATTTTTGCCTTATTTCCTGTATAATTCCATTGATTAATTATTTTTATCATGATTTTATCCCTCCTATTTTAAAATAGTTTATAATACCTCACACAATCCCAAGTATAAAAGAATGAATCCTTTTTCACTATCGCATAATTCTAATTTTTCCAGCCAATAAAAAACATTCTCTTTTTCAAAACATTTTAAAAGCTTTACTGCATCATCAATTTTTTTGTTTATAATCATTTTTTATTACCTTTTTTATAGTTTATAAATTTTTATTTAAAAGATACAAGGCAATTTTATCCGCAATTTTCTCTAATTTTAATTGTCTGTATTCTTTAGGTGATAGCTTATCCTTTCTATTTTTTTCTTTTACATATTCATTAATAAAAAAATCTGTATGCCTTTGCCATTGTAAATAATGTCCTAATTCATGATACAATGCAAATTTTAATCTTTTATTAATAGAATTTAAATTATACATCTTGTTAACTTCTAATTCTGTACTAATTTTTATTAATTGCAATAAATAAAGATAGTCTATTCTTAAAAATCCCTTGCCTGTTTTCTTTGAAATTGAAAAATAAAAGTCATTTTCATAAGAAAATCTTATCTCTATACTTTTTAATTTTAATACTTTACATGCCATTTTAGCAATTTTTTTTATTTTTCTCATGTTTTTAATTGTTAAATTTTCATTTTTTATCATTTTTTTCTATTGCCTCCTATTTATAAATTAATAACGTAATTTCTTAATTCTGAATCGTTTATCATTGGAGTATGTTCACTTGATAAAGGAACATTTTTTATCATACCTTCAGGGTTTCCAATAATCAAAGTTTCCCATGTATCAGGTTGAGTATGTTTTATTGAACAAGTAAAAGCTTTAACATTTAAGTCTTTGGCACTTAAAATTTTATTAAAATTTTTCCCTTCCTTAATAGTAATAAAGGCATAACAAGTTAAGTTTTTATAATGTCCTATCCTGCATGAATTGCCTGTATACCATATACTTTTTAAAAACTTTCCTCTATTAAATGGTTTAGTTTTGTCAAATTCGAAAAGTTTCATTTTAGCACCTCCTTTATTGTCAATTAAAGTATAGCATAGATTAATTAATTGTCAAGGTGTTAAGCTAATTTATTTTAAAATAGTATTTTACATAAGTTATTGATACATAATAAGTTATGTATTTATACTAATAATAGTATTATACAGCAAAAAAAAACAGTTTTTTATCCTGATACCTTGTCAATCTTGGGAATGTATGTTATACTTTTTTAAAATCGGTCTTTGATAGAGAGGGTAAAATAAGAGGAGGTAATAAAATGAAAAAAATCACTGCAAGCGATTTATTTTTTAATTTGTATAATGAAGGTAATTTAAAAAATGCAACAGAGTTTTTAAATATGTATCCTTATTTTAATGATGTTTTTACTCCTGCAGAATTAGTAAAAGATTTTGAAAATAGATTATAAAATTTTACCCTCTCTATTAAAAACAAAATATTACAAAATAAAATATTTATAATGAGTAAATACCATAAAAATATATATTTCCCATTAAAACATCATAAAAGATTGAAAGTTTTTAATAATAGATTGAATACTATTAAATACTTCAATTATAGCAATCATGCAAAAAATCAGATATTTAATAGAGTACATGACTTAAAATATTTTTATGATTTTATGAAATATTTAATATTAGAATATGACAATATTTTCGAGTATACAATGGATAATGATATTATTTATAAAATAGCATATAGAATAAAATATGACAATGAAAAGGATATAATTTTATCAATAAATCAAGATAAAAAAATAATAACTATATATTTTAATAATTCAAGTGATAAACATAAAACACTAAACACTAGGGAATATATAACGCAATGAAAATATTATTTTGTCAATTTCACAATTATATAATTAATGGCAAGTATGAAAAAAATATTGCAGATAGATATTACAATGGTATATATAAGTATAAAAAAATAGATGGATATTATAAAAATGATTCCTTTTTTGAATTGCCTTTATGGATTGCTGAGATATCGGGAAGCTTACCAAATAATATTAATAGAGAATTATATATAATAGAGTATAGGAAAATAAAAATAATTCTTTAATATGCCAATATGCAATATCGAAAAAATATTTTTTAAAAAATATGGCAATATGGATTTGAAAAAATTTAATAATATGTTATACTTTTAAAAACAAAAGGAGAAGAAAAAAATGAAAATATCAAAAGCAAAAAAAATATTATCCGATAATGGAATTACTTGGAGTAATTATTTTGATTTACGTTTTATTGAAAGTACAAGAAATAATTGGGTAGGTTGTGAAGAAATTTATAACGCTATTCAAAGAATGAAAAAATTTTTAACAATAGGGATTTAAGTAAAAATAATATTTTTAAAACAAAAGGAGGGTAAAATGTATTACAAGGATTATTTAATTGATGAATTAAAAATATTGGATTATATTTTTTCTCAAGAAATTGAAACAAATGAAGCTTGGCATAAGCAAATAGAAACAATATTACAAGAAAATAATATATATGATTATATTTCTTTAAGCATTAATACATTAGAATTTTTAATAAACTATGGCAAAGAAATTGCATTTAAATATAATATTAATTTAACTGAAAAAATAGGAGAATTAATATAATGGATAAACAATTATTCAATAAAGTATATGCAAAATACAGTAAAAAAGATTATTTTGGCAACAAGGCAATAATAAAAAGCAAAATTGCCTATGCAAAACAATATAATCAAAATATAGGAAAAGAGCAAATTGTTATTAGAATATCAGATATAAAAGCATTTCTTAAAAATGAAAAAGAAAAAGCATATAATTTTATGCTTAAAAGAATTGAAGAAAGAAAACAAGGAAAACATTTTCCTTTAAGAGAAAAATTTTCACATGAAATTTTTAAAATTTTGGCAATATAAATTTGACAAACAAAAAATAATATGCTATATTTTAGCATGAAAGGAGAAAATTAAAATGTATGACTTAATAACTTTTAAACAAGCGGTTAGGGATGTTTTTCCTTATTTAAAAAATAGAGATTTTATTGTATGGCATAATGGAAAAGATTATTTTATTCAAGAATATGTTAAGAACGGAAAAAGAAAAGAATTATTTGGACATGAATTTGTTGTTAACTTGGAAAAGAAAAGTTTAAAACCTTATATAATTTAAAAAAGGAGAAAGAGAAAATGCAATTTGATAATCACGAAACAGATTTATATATTTTACCTGAAACAAAAGAAGAAGAAAAAAATTTAATTTCTATCTTGGAAAATAATTTTTCACAATGGGATTATTATTGGCAATATTCAGATGTACAAGGACAAGCTTGGTATAAGAAAAAATTTATTAAAATACCTTTTGGAATTGATTTAAAAGAGGAAATTATTAATTTATTAAAATAATAAAGGAGGATTTAACTATGTATCACTTAACAAAAATTAAAGGAAATACAAACGAAAATTTAAAAAGCGGTAGTATTGAAGAATGTATTTATTATTTATGCAGTTTAGAAGATAATATTTATCATTCTTTAGCACATAAAGGTTATAATATTTTTGATGATGAGCAAAAAATTATTTATGTTTCACATGAAGTAAAAGAAAAAGTAGAAAAACAATATAGAAAAGACTTGTATTTTAAAAGAGTAAATAGAATTAATGAAATTATTAAAATGTTAGATTTAACTGCTGATATTGAATATCAACAAAAAGAAGAAAACAATTATTTTTATCCTGATAATATAAGAATTATTGCTAAAGATAAAAACAAAAATGAAATATCTTTTTCAATGGGATATAATAATAAAGGGAAGGTTGATTTATCCCCAATTATAAAAAGGGATAAAGAGGAAAAGCTTTTATATGTAAATAGTTTTTCAATTTCTTTTAGTTTAGAGAAGGATTTACAAAAAATTAAAAAGGATATAGAAAAAAGATTTTATCCTAAATGGCAAGAAGTTTTAAAAGAAGAAAAAGAAAAATTACAAAACAATAATCAATATATTGATACTACCTTAAAAAATCTTGAAGAATTGAAAGGAGAAAAACTAACAGAAGAAGAAAAAAGAAGCAAAACTATTTATCATTTAAACGATAATATATCAAATATTAGAGTTAGTGAAAATAGCGTATATTTAGATTTATATAGTTTACCAATAGAAAAAGCAAAAAAGGTCATTGAAGCTTTAAATTAATAACAATTTAACAAAAAGAAGGAGAATTTTAAACATGAAAAATTTAAAAATGACAAGGTATTACACTATGAATAGTTGGAATCAATCTTCTGCTCCTGCATTTAATTTAAAAATTTATAATGTAATTCCTAAAGAATTACAAAATAAAGTATATGAATTAATGGAAAGCAATAATTTTTATGATAATATCAATATGTTAATGAGTGATTTTGAAGTAGAACACAATTATTTATGGCAAGTTGGCTTTAATGGTAGAAGTGAAGGTTATATTGTCTTATATAAAGGAGGAAGAAAAAAATCAGATTATAAAAGCTATTGTACAAAATGTGGACAAAAGAATTTTACATCAATAAAAGAAAACAATAAAAAATGTGGAAGATGTGGAGAATATGCAAGAGTAGACAAAGAATTTTTTGAAACATTTTCCTATCCTGGAAAACATATTGACAATGAAGAAGTGCCAAAAGAAGTATTAAAAGCTTTTAAACAATTAGCAAAGGATATTGTCAACGAAACAATATATATGGCAAAAAACTTTAATATTGAGGAAGAAGTTTATACAGTAGAAAAAACAAGAAAAGTATTAGTAGAAAAATAAATTTGCTTTTTTCAATATTATGTGTTATACTTTCAAAGAAAGGAGTTATTTTTTATGAAAAATATTACAATGTTAAATAGATACGGTCATTTTGTTACTATGAAATGGAGTTATAATCCTTTAGAAAATTTTGAAGCATTACAAAGAGGAAAAGAAGCATTAGCAAAATTAAATATTGAAGGTGAAATATACGAGGTTGCCCCTGAATGTTTCTGGTATAGAACAAAAGACAAAGAAATAAATTGCGAATTATATAAATGAGATGGTATATAATATATATTAAAGAATTTCCTGTTTATAATTTTGGCAATTTAAAAGATATTGCTTATTATAAAACAAGGAAATGCAGAAAAACTTTAAAAGGAAAATATTTAAAACATTGTTTAGAATTGTTAGAGTGTCAATTATTCAAAAGAGAAGAAGCCAAAATTAAGGAAATATTAAACATATATCAATTTAATTATGATATAAATAAATGGGAAGAATTAAAACAAATATAGAAAGGAATATTAAATGATAAAAGAATTGCCTACTATTAAAATTGACAATGAAATTTATTACATTGACAAAAGATTATCACAAATAAGAAATATCAATAATCCTAATGACTTTGAAGATGTATCACTTGAATTAATTGATTTTTGGCAAAGAAATAATATTAAAGAATTATAGAAAGGAAATATAAATGTATAAAGAATTGTTTTATAAAAATTTTGGCAATATGTGAAATTTATGATGATTTTGGAAAATGCATTGAATATAGAAGGCAAATTGTTATTGGAGAAGTTTTTGATTTTGTTTTTGATAATCATTATGAATTAGTATAAGGAAAAATATGGGAATATTATTATACAGATTGATTGAAAGTATTGACGGGGAAAGAAAATATCACATAATATCCTATCAAATAGGACAAAAAATAAAAAATTTAATATTAACATACTTGATATAGAAAGGAAAAATATGGACAATTTAATGAGAGCAATTATTTTAAACAGAGAAGAAAAAACAGAAGAAAAAGAGGAGGAAAAATAATATGAATTGTCAATATTGCGATAAAGAGAAGGCAATAAAAATCCAATGGGAAGGATTAAAAGGGTATTTTATAGGAAAAAAATGCTTAAAAGAAAATAGAAGTTTTTTTATTGAAAAAAAATTAAAAAATAATTTCTTGAAAACTTGATAAAGTTTAAAAAATATGTTACGCTTTTTGCAAAAAGGAGGATAATATGAAAACTTTTAAAATTCCAGTACAATGGATAATGTTTGACGATATTGAAATAAAAGCTAATTCTTTACAAGAAGCAATAGATATTGTAAATTTACAATATCCTGAATTACCAGAAGGACAATATTGTGATGATAGTTTTGAAGTTAATAAAGAGTTAGTGTATGAGCTGAATGATGAAAACGGTTATATCGAAAATAATTATTGTGAATAAAAAACATAAATAATAAAATCAAGGAGTGAAATATGAAAATAGCAATAGTTAATCTGAATTTAGAGTACAAATATCCCGATAATATGACGGATGAAGAAATTAGAGAAGATTTAATTGATGTAGAATTGCCAGATAATTATGTATCAGATAGTTTTGATTTAGTCAAAATTGAGAAAGAATAAAATAAATTTGTTGTAACTTCTTTATTTTCTAAGAGAAATAAATTTGCAATTTTGCAAATATGTGTTATACTTTATATGAAAGGAGAATAATATGAGAACAAAAACTATTAATATCTATACTTTTGATGAATTATCAGAAGAATCAAAACAAAGTGCAATAGAAGAATATAGAAAAAATCAAACAGAGATTTTTTGGATGGATGAAATTGTACAAAGTTTAAAATCTTTATTTGAAAATTGTGATGGAATATCTTTAAAAGATTGGTCACTTGGAGATTATAGGTCATGGATTGAAATTGATTTTACTAATGAAGAAGTGGAAAATTTTACGTGCAAACGTGCTATGGCTTGGATTGAAAATAATTTATTATCAAATATCAGAGTACCTTATTATGGAAATAAAAGAAAAGAATTAAGACAATATGGCAAATATTATTATGCTGGAAAAATAAAACCTTGTCCTTTTACTGGATATTGTGCTGATGAAGATTATTTAGATGAATTAATAAAAGATATAAAATCAGGAACAGACTTAAAAACTGCCTTTAAAAATTTGGCATATACTTGTCAAAAATTAATCCAAAATGAATGGGAATATCAACAAAGTGAAGAATATATTATAGAACATTTTGAAGCAAATGAATATGAATTTGACGAAGATGGAAATAGAATTTAAACGGAAAGGATAATATAATGGATGAAAAAAAATTGAAAGAATTATATCCTGATTCATATGACATTGAAGAAAATCAAGAGTTTATTCACAATATAATTGAATAAAAAGTATATTATTAAAATGTTTAAATAAGGAATAAATAATGTTTTTTAAAAGAATTGTATTATATCCTGAATTAAGAGAACATAAGTCAAATATTTGCCAATATTGGCGAGAATATGATGGAGAAAAAGGAATATTCGAATATTGTAAATTAGTTAAAAAATCTTGTTATTGTTGCGGAACAATAAAGCAATGCTCTTTTAAATATAAACGTACACCAATTAGAAACTTTATAAAAAATATTTTTCATATTTGACGTAAGTTGTTGAAATTAAAAGAGATAAAAATTTTGTGTTGCACTTGACAAATGCAAATAATATGTTATACTTTTAGCAACAATTCAAAAAATCAAACAAAGGAGAAAAAAATGTCAGCCAATATTAATGAAGAAAAAAGAGTTTTCACAGTTGGAAAATCTTGGCATGGATTAGGAACAGTTGTTTCAAGTGAAGTTAAATCAAGTGAAGCTATTAAATTGGCACAATTAGATTATCAAGTAAATAAAGTTGACTTATTTACATCAGAGAAAAAACTTGATTCTCACGTTGCTATTATTAGAGAAGATACCAAAGAAATTTTGGGAATAACTACTCCAAAATATCAAGTGATTCAAAATATTGACGCTTTTTCATTTTTTGATACAGTTGTTGGAGAAGGTCAGGCAATATATCATAGTGCTGGTGCATTAGGCAAAGGTGAAAGAATTTGGATTTTAGCAAAACTTCCAAATGATATTATTATCAATGACGGAGATAATATAGAAAAATATCTTTGCTTAACTACTTCTCATGATGGAAAATCAAGTTTGCAGATGTATTTCACGCCTGTAAGAGTGGTTTGCCAAAATACCTTAAATATGTCAATGAGTGACGCAAAAAATGGAATTGCTATTCGACATTCATCTAATTATAAGGGAAGAATTGAAGAAGCCAGAGAAGTTTTAAACATATCAATTAATTATTATCAACAATATGAACAAATTGTGAAACAGTTGGAAGAAAAAGTTTTGACGTTTGATGAAGTTAATGCCTATTTTAATGAAGTATTAAAAATTGATGAAAAAGAAGAAGTTTCCACACAAAAAACTAACACCAAAAACGACTTATTTAGATTATTTGAAAATGGCAGAGGGCAAAAAATAGGCAATAAACATTCACTTTGGAAAGCATATAATAGTATAACTGAATATGTAGACCATGAAAGAACAGTTAAGAAAATTGAAGAAGATAAAACTAACAAATTAAAATCAATATGGTTCGGTAGTGGGGCAAAAATGAAAGAAGTTGCTTATAAAAGAGCATTACAATTAGTGTAATATTGCGACAATAAAAATATAGAGTGACATATAGCCAATGGCGATAGGGATTAAGTTCCGAAACGTATCTATATTTTTATAAAAAGGAGAATAAAAAAATGTTACATGAAAAACTAGATAGAATAAAATCTACTTTAAGAAAAATGATTATAATGTGCAAAGACAGAATTTCTATTTTATCTCAAGATTTTAATGCAAGTTATTCTTTATGGGATGAATATGCTATTGAAGATTTTGAAGAACAATTAGAACATTTTAAATTATTGAAACAGGAAGCTAAAGAATCTTATAATTTAGTTAATGAGCTACAATCATGAGAAAATTTAAGTGCATAAATAAACATTGTCAACATATTGCTTCTTTCAGTTTGCCTAATGAAGCAGACCATCATCCAATATGCCCTTGCTGTGGCTCAATTATGATTGACTTTGAAAAAGTGATAATGGATGATATTTATGCTCGAATGTATAAAAATATAGAAGCATATGGAATAGAAAGCACATTAAAAATGATAGATAATATTTTTTCAAATGCAAAAACAAGATGTGCATATAGAAAAATATTACATGAAACAATAGCAAAATTTAATCTACAATAAGAAAAGGAGAATAAAATGCTAGATTTGTCAAAAGAAACTAAAGAAAGTTTATATCAACATATTCAAGTTATTGAAAATGAAAGAGAATCTTTAGTTAATATATTATTTGAATGTAAACATTATTTAGAAGATAGAGAAGATTATAGTGTTGAGAATTATGAAAATGGCGAATATAATCTTTATGGCAAGTTGGTTGATATTACAAATAATTACAGGAGGGTTTAGTTATGTACACTTGGGAAGAAATTGAACAATTAGACCATGCAGAATTATTTAATCTTCTATCTGAATATGATAGATATGTAACTGAAATTTTGGAAAGAAATACAAATGATAAACCTGTTTGTGTGGGTGAATTTTATGAGAATGAATATCAAATGATACAGGAAGGAGAAATACCATCTTACGCAAGATATAATGTCGAAGATGGCGGTATGCCTAATAACGAAATTGGAGGATAAAAATGAAAAAACATAACCCAAATGAATTAGAAAACATGATGATTGATATTTTAATACATGATAAAAAAATTGTATGGAATGAAATTGAAAAAGAACATAATGCTTTAAAAAGATGTGAAAAAAGAAATTTATTTGCAAAGGCAATTAAAAAAATAGAAAAAAATCAATTATGAATCAATGGAAAATACAACAAGTGCCTTTATATAATCTTCAAAGAGTATTAAATAATCTTGAGGAAAAAGGATATAATATTTACTCTGTCGAGCATAAAAAAGGTGCAAAACAAGAAGAACATACTTATATAATCGCAAAAAGAGAGATAAAATGAAAATTAATTTCTACAATAAATCAGGGCAAGAGCATGGGCTATGGAAGAGTTGGTATGAAAATGGGAAACTTGAGTATGAAGGAAATTATGTAAATGGGCAAAGACATGGGCTATGGAAGAGTTGGTATGAAAATGGGAAACTTAAGTATGAAGGAAAGTATGTAAATGGGCAAAGACATGGGCTATGGAAGGAATGGTATTCAAATGGGAAACTTAGGTATGAAGGAAATTATGTAAATGGGCAAAGACATGGGCTATGGAAGAGTTGGTATGAAAATGGGAAACTTTGTGAAGAAGGAAAGTATGTAAATGGGCAAAGACATGGGCTATGGAAGAGTTGGTATGTAAATGGGAAACTTATGTATGAAGGAAATTATGTAAATGGGCAAAGACATGG
>Ga0180432_10000199_pt1 | contig 96899 bp, 88 predicted proteins | sample SS_ome_10_FD_132414 | JGI IMG/M metagenome (GOLD analysis project Ga0180432, IMG submission 132414) | Hypersaline lake sediment archaeal communities from the Salton Sea, California, USA - SS_1_MS_2 metaG | ecosystem: Environmental > Aquatic > Non-marine Saline and Alkaline > Hypersaline >... | reverse complement strand
CGTATGGAGAAGATCAACTTCCTGACGCACTCATACCGGTCAAACGTCTTGATGCACATCGTCACGTCATCCACAGAGAACTTCCTCCACGGAAGCCTGGGGAATTGGAAGTGCAGACCGTGGTGAGCATAGACGCACTCGCTTCACTCCCCTGGACCTCCACCACTCAAGCAGGGATGGTATGGCGCCGGGAAGTGTCCTGCACTCCCGAAGGACGTTGTTGTAGTGAGCCTTACCGGTTCTCTTGAACAAGTCCTTCTTGTAGAAGTGCTGCATGTCGTTCTCATTCATGTCCCAGCCGAAGATCACAAGCTCACTGCATCCGAAGAACGTTGGTAAGTAGATGCAAAGCTCCAGGACAATGCCTGGACCCCAAGGCCTGGGGTAGTTGACTTCTATCTCTCCGTCCACCCAGTTCTTAGACACAATGAGGGACTTCTGCCAACGACTCTCGTTATGCCTGGCCCTGTGAACCAGGGGGAAGTACACGTCTGTCCCCCTGTTCCAGTACGGATGATAGACAGACATAACTATGGTGTCTGGGTGATGCCTGTACCCCTGTATTCGAACGTGGTTGAAGCAATGAATGTCGAAGATCTCCGGAGCAAGCTCTTGGGCCTGCTTCACTCCCACTACAAGCTTGTCAGACAGGAACTGCCGGAGCTCAGGACACCACACCTCGCTGATGGAGGGTCCGCAGGAGATGAGATACATCGTCCTGCCCTTGTACATGTTCTTCATCATCGAGGCGCGAAGCTCATAGTCCTCTCTTGGGATGCTACGAACCTTCTGCGCTACAACCTTCGTCCATCCCAGCATCTTCGTTCTCCTGCTCTCGAATTGCTTCTTCGATCAGGACAATCATCCTGTTCGTCCTGTCTCTGTTGCCTTTGGCTCTGCCAAGCTCGTGGCGAACAGCATCGTTGGGGTCTGAGAACACCTCATGGTCTGGTCCGTCCCAAAGCGCTCCAGCGTGGGGCATGTCGCTGAACAGGCACATGTAAACCTCGTCGTCTTCGTGGCATGGAAACACCGACATGTGCACGCCGGGAGCAGGGTTGATGTCAACGCTGTAGTGCCACCCGAGATTCTCCCACACCGACAGGGACCAACCCTTGCCCTTCATCTTCTTCAACAGCTCCTCCCCCAGCCTGCGAGCTATGTCTTCGTCCCTTATCACAAATATTCCTTTCCGAACCTGCACTCCAATTTCGAACACAGGTTCTAATTTACAGCCTTGGCCATGTCTCTCCAAGTGGTTCTGCTCATGGCCATACGGATGGTTGTATTATTCACTGGAAGATACACCCCGATGATCCTGATCGACCCGAATGGGTCCCACACCATGGTATGAACCTCGCCAGCATAGAATCTTGGAATCGACGGCCTGATCACTTCTATCTTCACCCGATAGTAGAGAAGCTGCTCATCCAGCACGGTAAGCGCAAGCTCCGGCAGTATTGATGGGCCTGCGCTATCGTCCAGACTCCGCGGTACGTACGTTTCAATCAGCGCCTTCATGACTCTTCCAAAGTAGCCAGCTGGAATTACTGCTTGGATGCCAGAGAAGGCCCTCATCACCAGGTCTCTGGCCCACATAAACACCTGGTAATCGCCCTCGAATTCCAAGCCGAAGCTACTCGGGGGGAGGTCTATGCTCATCCCCGCCTCCTCTCGCGTCGATAGCAACATCTGAAATATCCGGGCACTCCTTCTGCGAATACTTCAGCACGGCCACCTCTTCGCCGCAGTCATCATCATACATGAAGCAGGCCATCGATGTTGCATGTGACCAACCCCACGGATGCACCACGCTCTGAATGAGCGTCTGCACCGCGTAGAGATGCTTCCTGCAGCAGAACAGGTCCTTGTCCTTCCACCCCACAGTGAGGTGGGCATTCTCGAACTTCAAGATCAGGTTGTTCCTGTCTTCCTCTGACAGCACAGTCGACAAAGCCGCGCTCAGATCGTCATGCACCTTCGAGAGCAGTATGCTCGAGATGGAACCGTTCTGCACCAGCTCCAGAGCACGCAGAACGTCCCTTGTCAGGGCCTCATCAGACCAATCGTCAATCAGATTCTCCACTCGAACCGGGTCTGAACCTATCTCTCCAATCACGCTCGACCTCCTTCCAGTCTTTCGGGTCAGTGCTGCGAATTACTCTATTCATATCCCTGGCATCACGAGACGCCCACTTTGAGATATGGTCGGGCACTACGAAGAATGCCCTGTCAAACCACTCGAACTCCACTGTGAACCGCCTCTTGAAGTGCTCGAGTGCCTTCCACAGCCACCGATTGCCAGTCAACCTGTACCTGCCCTGAGCCCCGTACACCACGTACTGGGAGTCTGACACTACCCATACCGTGGTTCTTGGTGAGTCCAGGACATCGTCGATGTACTGCAGTCCTCGCACGACCTGCATGAGCTCCATCTCGTTGTTGGTCGTGTTGCTGCAGTTCCCGAACAGGACCTCATACGTCTCGGTCAGGTCGTCATAGACGACCGTGCACCAACCGCCGTTGTGGGGGTGGGAGAACCCAGCCCCGTCTCCATAGACGATGAACTGGGTTCCCCACGGCATTCTGGGTATGAGATCCTCCAGGAACATCTGCGGAGGTTCATACGGTTTACTGGCCGTCTTCGGAGTCTTCCTCCGCGCCATCCTCAGCCTCCTCGCCGGGGACCGGATCGCCATACTCGTCCGTGCTCGTGTTGAGCTTGGCTTCCATGGTGTCCATACCGCGAACTGGCTCGACGTGCGGATACACCGCACCCACAACAACCAGCGTCACCTTGGACTCGTTGCTGGGGCCTCCGCTACGGATGCTCTCCGTAATGGTCTCCATTCGAACGATGTCGTGGATGCTGTTGTCGTTCAGCCACTTCTCGATGTTCTCACCCATCTCGTCACTGACTTCGAACGTCTGCACGTACCACCTCTTCATACGTCTCTCCTTTAGATGAAACAGGGGGATATTGAGGCCCTCTATGCTACCTAAATCTGACGGGGGCCTCCAGTTATAATTCAATGGTAACGACACGGATGTCGTTACCTGAAGGTCTTTCTTGCCGGCGGTCAATCGCTCGCGATCGTCGGTTGCTCCTTTCTTTAGGAGGTAGGTATGAGCAGAGGTAAGGTAGGCAAAATCGCTGTGATGCCTTATGTTGAAAAGCGTGAGCTGGGTGGAGAGACAGCATTCCACCCGAAGGACGTGGCGTACAACGTAGCCGAGGTGGTCGGCTACAAGGGGGATGGCACCCCCTTGATCCGAGTCGGGGTCTTTGACGTCGGAGCAAACGCCGGAGAGTTCGCAATCCAGCAAGCCACGAGCGGCAAGGGGAAACCCTTGGCGTTCATGGCCCACAGAATTGACCCGTCGAAGAATCAAGAGTTCGCAGAACGGGCAACGAGGGTGGCTGGCAGCCTCATACAGACGAGCTGCCAGATGCCCAGCTTCCCCAGGCTGCTGGGTTGGCCAAGCCGCGAGTCGACGCCAGCCGAGAAGAAGGTCAGCATCGCCGGCCTCGATTTCGAGCCGGCAGAGACTGGTATCGCCTACAGGCGCTACCGGGTTCTGAGAGAAGACCTGAAGATAGGCGAGGAGATGTACGGGCCTGTCCAGGTTATCAACGCGCACGACCTCGAAGGCCCGTGGCGCAACTTCATGAGCATGGAGTAGGCGCCAACATATCACCAAGGGGGCAAGCAACTGCTTCGCCCCCATTTTCTTAGCTAACAGGCTGAGGCTGTTTGTATAAGGCTGCCCTTGCATTCGGCGTCAGCCCGCACGCCAGGTAACAATGATTTGTGATTACCTTCACCAGCATCCCGTACACCATACCACAGGCATAGTTCAGCCTGGCTTGCCTGTCATCAAACCAACTCTGAAGGAACATCTGCACCATGGGAATGTCCCTGATGTAGCTGGTCTCCCCCATGATCCTCGTCGGACGCTCTCTCTTCAAAGCTGCAATCAAGAGGGATGGAACAAAGTATCCCTCTTCTACGTGCGACAGCAGGTGATTCGAACTGGCTGGAGATTCCGACTGGGCCTCCATCTGGCAGAGAAAGCAATCCCCTGAATCCGGAGCGGGTAATTCTCCCTGCATAGCTTCGTTCATATAGTCCTTCGCATACTGGCGAAACACCCTTCTGATCCGCCTGGCATTGGACAATTCCAGTGCGGAAGCATCTCCGGTCACCTTGCCGTTCTCATGCAGGGTAATTCCGTCCTTCCACCAGTACGTCCTACCCGAGCCCATAAGGCTCCACAAACCGCTCTCGGACCACAGAGCGAAGCCACGAGGCAGGTACTTGCGAATACGTTCCGACGTGGTTCTGGTTTGCCACGTTCCTGCTCTCAACTCCAGGGACCCTGGGCGCCAAGTCATGATGTCCATCTCAAACAGCCTCAGGACTATGGTCGACTTGTCTCTCCGAAGAAGCTCTGTCTTGTATCCTTCAGACCTTTTCTCCATCGACTTACCGTTGCTGTCTCTGTTGAAGTGGAGAGCTTCGTCCACATCAGCGTACCACATGATGCCTCCTTTTCACTCTAACCCTTTGCAGACTATACACATAGAGTTAAAAAGCCGCATGTTCACTACCACCCCAGCCCTATACAAGTATAGGGCGGGGTGGTGATGTACCCATCTATTTCGTTGTCGCTTGGAGATTCTCCAAAGCCTTCTCCAGTTGGTCCACTTTGTAAAACTCCTTCGCGAGAGCCACGTACGCCGCCTCGATGTCCAGGGTGTTCCCACCTATCTCCATCAAAACGTCGCTGTGCTCGAGGTCACAAACGTGGCAGAAGTCGTTCATGTTGAAGACCACAACCTTCGACACATATCGCTTGAAGTTCTCCTTGCTCAGGCCTCCAGAGGTGGGGTCTTTCAACACTCGAATGGGAAGAAGCAGCTTCACATTCTCGCCTCTACCAGCCTTCTCCAGCTTGCAGTACCTGCCCGGAATTCCTATGACTCCTCCGGCGGAATCCTTCGTTGACAGGTAGTAGATCTTGATGCTCACGAGTAGGGTTCCTCTGTGTTAAAGTTCAGAATCCGGTACCGGTACCATCGCATATTCGCCTCGATTATGACGGCCAGTTCCGTGCCCTGATCGCACGTAACTCGCTCCACTCCCATGTAGCAGTTGTATAGCACTTTGCCGTCGTCGATGATGCCTTCTGCAACCTCTTCCAGCAGATTCTCCATCTTCCCCATGGTAGCGATCTCAACGTTCTGAAACACGTTACAGTCGCTTCCAGGATGATGTCTTGCAGACTTCTCTATGCTTTGCTGAGTCCTCTGCAACCTGCTCAAAATCGACCTGAGACTGAACGATGAACTTGCCCTTACGCTGTTGGTACCGACATACCTGTTGGAGCATACCCTGGTACCTGCAAGCAGGCTTCCAATCACTGCAAGATACTCGCCGTGGTACCTCTGCAGGTGCGTCCAATCCTTCAGAATATGTCGAAGGCACCAGGCCATCTTGCCTATGGAAGCCTTGCTGGTTCTGGCAGCATCCATGGCCAGTTCATCCCCGGAAGACACAGCATCTTGCGGCAGGGCAAGCGTAAGCGGCAAGGCAGAACGGAAGGAGTGCTTCCTTGCTATCGGCTGCATACTGGTGTAGCCGCCAAGCCCCAATACCTCAAACCTCTTATCCAGCAAAGGCCTGTACATGGCTGGAATATGGCCCAGACCACGCTGGTCGTGATTGGTGTCTCCCCCCATCCAATGACCAGAGGTGTAATCCGGCCACAACAAGGTGGGAGCGTCTGCGCCCCTCTCCGGCGGCGAGAAGGTGATGCATGCGGCGGATGGATACCTGGTGGTCATGTTCAGCGTTGATCCCATGATGAGTCTCGTGTCCATGTAACTCTCTGGGTCCACCCTGAACGAGTGGCTCAGGAACCGCCTCAAGTGAAACGGAACTCTTCTGTGCCACTTCAACCCGAAGTAGGCCAAGCGCCTTTCCCAATCCTGGTTGCAGTTGGGACTGCTCTTGGCGCACTTGACGGGATCAGTATCGAAGAGAGCTTTGGCAAAGCTTCTCTTGATCTTCTGGGGGTTCACGAAGAACTCCCAGAAAGGCCTGCTCTTCTTCGACAGCCACACCTTGCCTCCACCAGGCACACGCACTTTGTCTGGCCATGCGTTCGCCAGCATCAGGGGCTTGCTTCCGTACTGGTTCCATAACCAGTCCTCGAACGAAAAGGGCAGGTATGCGTCCCTGCCATCGAAGGGTATCCCCAACTTCTCCCTATCCTGTCCTGTAGCCTTGTATACAGGAACCTTCACCGGATAGTCCAGCTCTATCTCCGAAGTCCTGACATCTCCGTTAGTCCACTGCTCAATACTGCTCCCACTGCCAATGATCAATTTCTTCGACCTCCTCGTCTTCGTCCTCCTCCCAGGTAGCGGGAGCTACTCCTAACGGCTCTATCTGGGCTTCTCTGAATCTCTCCACCGCCCTTTCTATGATCCCCTTACGGTCTTCAGCTGACAGCCTGGTCTGAACAGCCCTCAAGTCGTCCAACTTCTTGAAGCTGTCCAGAGGCCTGCAGCATCTGTCCTCGCCATCAAACCCTACAACAAACTTTCCACGCACCAGTACCCTGTCACACTTCATGTCCATCTCGTAGATCCCGTGTGGAGAGTACAGCCTGCCATCGGACATCAGGCTGTCTCCAACAGGCTCAGCAGATTCCCCAAGTAGCCGCAGGCAGTGATGGGATATGCGGCTGCTTGCAGAGAACGCCGGCCAGCTGCCTACGAAACCGAGAAAGCCGCCAACGTCTCCGTAGATGGGCACTCCGTCATAGATAGCCAGAGGGCCTTCCGTAGAGAAGTATATGCAGCTACCGCAACACAGAGAGGGGCTGGCTGCCCTGAAAGGGGGCTTCCTGATGGTCGTCTTAGGGGGGCTCTCCAGGATGGCTACAGCAGCATCCTCGGAGTACCCGACATCAAACAAGGCAGCTACGCCGCTCCTATCCTGTCCCACGAAACCCTCAATCGGCATGGAGATATGCAGTTGAGAGTAGTCCTTGCCTCGAAGGTTGAACAGGATCATGCACTGCATGGTAAGCCTGTTTGGAACCTTCATGAATCCGAAATCCAGAAGCTGCAGGTCCCAACTGCTTACCAGCAGGGGCAGCTTCACAGACTTCTTCTTCTTCAAAGATGGAAGTGCATAGGAGCAAACTTCCAACCCCGTATCTTCCTCCATCAGCACGCGCAACTCCAGGTGCTGACAGCCCACGAGTGCAGCATCCACTATTCTCATAGTGCCTCCGCTGACCCGGCACTCAGCCTTCTTTGTCACTACCGGGTCTACCCGCGCCCAGATCGACAGCGTACCCGTAAGCTCTTACGTCGGGTGACGCTGCAGGCTGTTGCGCTTCTGGCGGTCTCTCCGGGGCCATGGATGCGAGAAGTGCTTTGATGTAGGCCTTGAAGGTGTTCGGCTCCGTAAGCATCCTCAACTGTGATTCTCTCTGAATGTAATCGGCGAAGCTCTCGAACCTAACTTGAAGGTTCACGATTCGAGTAATGCTTCTGCCGTTGGGATTGGGGAAGTCCCTGCTCGACCGCGTGTGGTCCTGAGGGATACAACCTTCCTCCCTCTGCCACTCTATTACCTGCTGTTCCACGGGCTTCGGATCCAGCTTCACACGCTTCCATCCAGCATCCTCCCTCTCGAAGACGCTGGTCTCGGTGAAGGTATGGAACAGCCTGTGCACCCGCGTCCCCTTTATCTGCTGTATCGCCTTCTCATCTGCCCCGCTGCACTCCAGACCCTCCCAGGGCACAGGCTTGTCCTCAGCCGCCTGCCTCTCCTCGATCAGGTCCTTGTACCCTTCCGGCGTTCCCACAACTCTTTCGAACGCCTGAATCGCCAGATGATGAGCGTAAGGCATGAACCACAGGGTCCTGGACAGGATCACCTTGAAGGACAACTTGTCTTCCGACATGGACTCCCTGTAGGCATCCGAACTGGATGTTACGATAGGTCCCTTGCTACGCCTGACCAGGTCGTTGCATTGGTCATCGATAGGGGCAGGCTTCACTGACTCCGCAAGCCAACGAGTGCTGTCTGGGTCCTTCTTGAACACCCGCTCCTCTTCGAGTGTCATCACTCGAACTTCCGGCCTGAACGCCGATACCAAACTCCAGATTCCCTTCATCTGAACCTCCTTCGTCAGCTAAGCAAAAGTGCCCGGAGCCTGTTCACCGCCTTCAAGCTTCCGCACTAACCGCCCCGAGACAACGCCGGCAAAGGGCGTTGGCTACGGACTTCGAACTCTCGAACTTCGTAGCTACGCTCTTCGCCATGTAATTATAACGCAAGAGACCGCTCCGATTTACCCGCCTTTCTTTCGTACGAACGAGAACCTGCCTCCTCCGTCAACCCGGAAATCGTACTCATCCGGGTCTACATGGTGCACCAAAGCGAGCTTCTGTATAGCACAGCGCTTGACCAGTTCTGCCTGAGCATCCAGAGCCTTCGCATGAGAGCGAAGCTCGCCGGCTCTTTCGTTCAGCTCTTCGGCTCTGCTGAATATCGCCTGCACCTCCGCACAGCTCTCCTCGTCCAGATTGACATACTCCAGCATGGCTTTTCCTACTGTCTCTTCATCCATTGCAGATCCCACAGCTTCCTCCTGTCTATGTCCTGGCGAATTTCTCCGGTAAGCTTCTTCTCTCGCTCAACAACCCAGGAATCAGACTTCATGGGCCTGAACGCGATCGCCCCGGCTTGCGGATGAGGGAACAGCTTACCGATGTTGGAGATGGGATAGAAGGTGTTGATTGTTACCATGACGTCATCCACAGCGATGGGGACAGGCTTCATGGCCAGCTTCCCGAAAAGGCCTTTGTCCCTGTCCCAGGCATAGTGCGTGGTGACGTAAGAGTAGAAGTCCGTGCTGTGCGCTCTATCCACAAGCTGCATTCTCACAGCCCACTCCTCGCAGCCGCAAGCCACTTGTGGCCTTGGCAGCAGCACTGTCTTGAAGTGGGCGTCTTCCTTCGTCTCCGACACGTACAGGTCCGGTATGCTGAACTCTATGCCGTAGAACACATAGCAGGCTGCCAGCGTAAACGGGCTCCAGCTCTCCAGTACCTCCGTGAGGCTGACCTGCAACAGCTGCAGAGCATCATCGATAGCGGGCCTGGCTTCAAACTTCGACTCCCGGCTGGATCCTTGCTTCTTGGGCAGCCGGGGCCGAAGGTTCCGAAAATCATACGATGAAGGGTCGTCCATGTTCAGTGGCATTATTTCTTCGCTCCATGCAGTTGGGCCAGGAACTTTCTCCTGCCCCATTCGGCAAGAAGCAGGGCATCTGCTATGCCTGCCTTATTGGACATGTTACCCTCCATCTTCGACCCCCACAACCTTCTGGCCTGTACGATAGCCTGCTTCTTCATGTCGTTCTTCTTCTTCCTGGGTGTATTCTCCTTGGAGGTTATCCCGAACTCCCTGTGCCACTGCTGCGGCGTTACCAGGTAAATCGGGCAGGTGCCGTCGCCTCCTTCCAGGATGACCTGACAGCATGTGGCTACTCCTCGCCAAATACCCTTGGTCTCCCCGAAGTCGTGGGCAGTAGACACACCCTCCCCTCGCCGACCGAAGGTGTTCTCTATCGTGAATACCACTGTATCAGCCTTGATGGCGTAGTTGAGGACCCGCACAACTGACGGCAGGGGCTGCATCCTTCGCTTTCCCCTGGTCTTAACGACCTCGTTCTGCATCGCCTCTATGAACTTGCACTTCTCATCGACGCAGCCGAAAGCTCCGTCCTTCCCTGTGTCCATTCCAAAGAACAGCATCATCCGCCTCCTTCCAAAATGTCCTCCACGTAGTCCTTCGACCCACAGACTCTTACCATGGTGTAGAACCTCACAAGGAGGAGAAAAGACAGCTCGCCCAGAAAAACGAAGAGGGCTTTCTGCTCGACGTCCAAGATACCAGACTTCTTCACCACGGCCCGAATCGGTAAGTTCTCCTCCAAAGTCAAACGAAGGAACTCCCGACAAGCAAATGACGCCGCCTCCACTTCCGGCTCATCGGCATCAAGCACCTTCTCGTCGAAGAAGCGTTTGATGCCTTCTCCCTTGTCGTGGCGCAGAGCCGCTTCCTTAAACCACTTGGCCAGGCAGTAGACGATGTCCCTGTCCGGTCCCCAGAACGGATCAGCGCTGCCTCGCTGGCGCATCTGATACACCTTCTGGTCTCTTGCCGACTTCTCATAGGCCACAATGTCGTCCACTATGGCCTGCCGTCTCTCGTCTTCAGCCTTATCGCCGCTGGGCATTGGTCTCTCCCTAAATTGCATTCGTGACACTTGTGCAGCATGTTCCTCGGGCACTCCTGGAGTCTCATGCGGAGAATCTCCCGGTTGTGCTTCCGGCTCTCGGCATTCAGCTTGGCCTCTCCGACGTAGGCTATATTCCTTCGGATCTGAATCTTTGCCATGAACCACAGATACTTCAGATCGATCTCGTTCGCGCGCCGGATGAGTCGCTTGGGCACACCTATCTGAATGCCGAAGTAGGCAAAGTCCCGCGTTCTGTAGACGACTCTCTCGCCGGCCTCTCTACCCTCGATGAGCGAAACCTGAAACACTGACCTGATGCCTCGCAGGTCTACACCCTCTACAACTGCCTTCATGTACTTGTCTTCAGCCAGAGAGCCGGAGAAGGGGAGAATGGCTCTCCCCTTCTTCAGCGATGCTTCGTTTCCACCAATTACCTGGCTGAAGTGGTGATGAAGCTCTTCGTCCAGCTCCATGTCGCCGTAGCAGTCCAGGTACTCCAGGAGCTTACTTCTGCTGGTCCCCGGCACCGCAGCTATGATGGCATCCAACAAGTCGTCCATGACATCGTCGACTTGCTCACCCACAAAGGGGGTTAGTGCAATCGAAACCTCGGTAGTCACTCCCAGGATGTGGTTGAAACTTGGCACACGTCTCTCCTGACTCACACATACCAGCTATGAATCTCAACGATTCACAGGCCAGAGCCGAGTGATCTTTCTTGCAATCAGAGTCTGGCCACACTTCGTTGTTCAAACGGTCCAGCGCTTCCTCTCTGTCGGTGCCTAGCTTGATGACGCTGCCGTGCGTACTCAGGTACCTGCCCGCAAAGCTGATATTAGCCTCCTTCTGGTTAGAACGCACTGAGTAAAAAGCAGGGCCAGCACTGTTGCCATCCAGGACGAACGGTTGGTTGGGATTCATCCTGTAAGACTGGTGAAGAACAGCCATCAGCCTGGGCAATCTCAAGCTATAGCCCTTGCTCAGAGCATCGATCACGATGACATCCCGAAAATTCTCAGGACTCAAATCGTTGAACGATACAGCAGCGAGGTACAGTCCATATGCCAACACATCTATGGCTGGAGAGGCCCAAAAACCGTCCAGGGAAACTTCGACAATGTGATGCATGTCTCCTCCCTGGGTAGAAACCCGGCTTGAACTGATCAAGCGACCCGCCCTGCTGTCCGGCCTGTATGGTGACTCAAACGTCATTCTCATGAACGTTTTGTCCACCATAGTGTTGATACTAGAGGGAGATTTGGCACTGAGTAGCGGCCCATCGTCCTTGAACGAGTAACCACAGTGCAGAGTGAAGCTGTTCAGCACTCCCTGCATCAGCCTGTCCACGAAACTGCAAAAGAGGTAGTCCAGTATATCGAACCTACCACCCCTCGAGATCTCGAACACAGGTTCTATTTGGTCTATTTTGAGGGATGTGTACAAAAGTCACCCTCCATATAGGTCATCCTCGTCTTCGTCAATATCCTCCAGGATGTCGTTGCAAACAGGGGGAGGGGGCTTCTGCTTCTTCGCCGCTCCAACTGAAGGAACATAGTACTCTTCCCCGTCAAGAGAAACCACCATTCGGTCGCCGGCTATGCGATAGCTGTCGTAGTTGTGTATCCGCATGGCCTTCCAGACTCTCGGTGGAAGAGTGATGACTTCCGTCGTTCCTGGGCGCCTCACCATCAGAACGCCCTGGTAGTAGCTGTTCAGATGAAACGCCACATACCCATCCGGCAAGTCCTTCCACTCTTTCTTCCTCTGCGGTATCGTCAGGTACACAAAGATGAGGGGCGGAGGTAGTCCCTCCGCCCCTTCCCGGTCACAAGATGCCGTCATCGTCTTCCTCGTCGTCTCCGAAGAGACTCACAACCGAAGTAACCCTGGCCCGCTCCTTGTCCTTCATGATGTCGTTCACATCTTCTATGGCGTCCAGGATCAAGTCGCTGATCTCGCCAGGGCCGTAAGTCTTGTCGAACTTGAAACCCTTGGAGATCTTCACTCGCAACGTCGTGGCTTCTCCTTCATCTTCGATAAGGATAGAGGTCCTGATGCTGCTATTTCTTAGACCCTTTGTCACCTTTCGAAGATTCGTCCTGAGACGCAGTAACAGCGACATCGAGCAATCCCTCAATGAGTTCCTTGATGCCCTCCAACTCCTTGCGGTACTCCGAGATGTTGGCCTCGATCTCAGCATCCGCCAACTTCATCGTCGTCTTGGCATGCTCCTTGAGCACAATGCTGACCTCTCCGGCAGTCTCCCGGAAAGACCCCATGGCAAGGAGCCCGCGCCGAAGCGTGTCTCTGGTGTGCTTGACCTTATCCGGCGTCTTCCTCCTCTCTGGAGAGGGAGAGCGCTTGCCTGACTTCTTGCTGTCAGGCACGGCCTTGAGAACCTTGTCCAGGGCATTTGCCTGCAGCCCCTGCTCGCTGGCCTTCTTCAGGATGGAGTCCCTGGTGGGCTCGTCGGTGACCCGAGACAGCTTTCGCAGATGTGACAGGCTGATGTTGGGATACTGGTCACATATCTCGATGATCTTGGTCTTCGAGAAAGTCTTCTGCACCTGGCTGAGATGATACAGGCCCCGGTCGTTCTCACCGATTCTGTCGGCAAACTCCTTGACTGTGTGGTCGCCATACTTGCTGGCGCTCTTCAGCCTGTTGACGAGCTTGCCCAGCTCCCACTTGGCAAGGAGATCGAACTTGTTGATCTTCTTCTTGACCTCCAAGCCTTCAACGACCAGATCCTCGAAGTTCTGATCACACGTCTGCAGTTCCTTCGGAGCTCTCTCCGCCGGCATCTCTTCTGGTTCCTTCGTTTCCTCTGACGACTGAGCCTGCTCGCTCTTGGCCTCAGGGGGTGGCGCCGCTCTCTTCTTCTTCCTCGCGGGCCTCTTACTCCCGGTGGACTTCTTCGCAGCCGCTTTTTTCTTCTTCGCCATCTCCTACACCTCCTTCTTCTGTTGGGGGATGCTACTCATCTTCGTCCTCTTCCGACTTCACTACCATCGACTCCGGATTCATGAGGATCTTGAACGCTACCTTCTCCAGGTCTTCCCTGTTGTACTTCATTTTCGCCTTTTCAGCGATCATACGGGCCGCTCGAAATGCCGTGACTTCGTACAGCTCCGCTGTCATGTCATCCTTCTCTTCGACCTCAAACAGCTTCGCTGCCATGGCCAGGGCCTCGCCCTTCTGCAGGCCCGCAGATCTCAGCTTCTTGGCCAGCTTCTCCGTGCCCTCTTCGATGTCCTCCTTCTCACACCCGAACAGGTGCAGGCCCAGCCGCGTATCCTGCGCCAGGAGCATCTTCTCCTTGATGCCATCAACGTCCATGTCCTTTCGGATCTTGTTCATGGCACGCTTGGCACGCTCGAGAATATCTCCCCGGTGAATAAACCGGCTCTGCTCCACAGGGTCCATAAACGCCACGATCTCCGACCTGCCCTTTTCAGAGGCATTCTGGCTCACGCTGTAGATCACCTTGTGGATCCTGAAAGAGGAGTCTCCAGCCTCGGAGTTGATCAGCGTGTAGCCGACCTTGAAAGGCACGTCCTTGCCAGTCAGCGGGTCCTCGATGCCGATCGTGTGCATGTGAAAGTGGATGTGGATCTTGGAGTTGATCCATTCCCCGGCGTCGAAACACGCCGTAAGCAGGCTCGGGAGAACTCGGACAACGCTGTAGTTGGGCAACCGCGCATAGGACGTGCTCACTACGGCATGCCAGTAGTCGCTTCCTACCAGCTTCCAGCCGGAAAGCTTCGCCTTCACGTTTTCGTCGTCCAAGATGTCATTGAACACCTTTTGCGACTGCCCGTCAAGGGAATACATCAGATGCAGAGACTTCAACGTGGAGAGCATACCATGCAGCGCCGGCTTGCTCATCGGCATACCGAAGGGTCTGTAAGACTCCCCGGCGTCCCACTTGACTCGATTCGTGTTACCGCCTGGAGCTATCACCTGGTAACGGTGAACCTTCTCCTTCTCCTTCAAGAACTCCCTGAACGTCTTGTAGTCTAACGACAGATGCGTCTGGTATGGCACAACGCCTGGAACCATCAGTCTTCCTCCGGTTCTATTTTCGTCTTTGCCAATCGGCTCTCCTTGAAATCCTGGCCCAGTGCGGTAACCAGCTTCTGACGTTCTTCTACGTTGAGCAGCATGTGAGCAACAGTCTTGCACTGAACGGCCACGCCTCTGCTCTCCACTTCCCTCAACATATCCAGCTCCTCCGGATACAACCCTTCCGGAATGACCACCTCAACGCTGTTCTCCATCATGATTCTCATGGTCTTGTCGAGGTTCATCTTCAGCCTGACAATAGGCTCTCTCGTGGCAAGGCCTCTGAACATCGTCACAACCTTGCTAGGCACACTCTTGTTCTCCAGCGCTTTGAAGAACTTGTGCAGATCTTCTGGCTTCAGGTTTCTATCAAACGAAACCGGGGTAGACGCCAGGGGAATGTCGGAACCCTCCATACCTCCACCCCCGCTACGCATCCACCCCTTATGTTCAAGCGCCATTTCCAAAGGCCTCTACATAGTCTTTCACTCTGTAAATGGCCACCGCCGTGTCAAGGTCAGGATCATTCATGATGATGATCCGCTTCAACCTCTCCGGGAAGCAGGCGACGAGAGGGCCTACAAGGCACAGCCCCAACTCGCACTTGACCAACACGGCTGACGGGCCTTCTACGCTTGCAGCAGTGTCCAGCATCGTCTCTGCCAGAGGCTTGGGCAAACGTCCCAGCTTCAGGTAATGCAGAAGCTTCAGCTTCCAATACCCGTAGGGCTGCACATAGATGGGGAAGACCTGACTGATCTCCTCCCATCGTGTGGTCTGCCTGTTCATGGCAAGCCCAGTCTCCTTCAAGAACTGAACCAGGCGCCGCCGATCTCTGGCTTCCTTGTCAACGTCTTCAGCTTGACTCAGGAAAGCCTGCACCTGCTCGGCAGAAGTCATCTCATCTGGGTCTCTCTTATTCATCCTCCAGAGTCTCCAGCATGTCATCCATGGAATCGAAATCATCTTCGTCTGCTGATGACGCTTTCTCCTCTTCGGTATTCAAACCCCCTAGGTCGAAGTCAGACCACTCTTTACCCAGGACGGCTCTTTTCCGTATGCACAGCTGCTTCTGTATGCTGGACATCAGCTGCTCGTTATTGTGGATCTCCCTTCCCAGGTCTTCCGGGTACATCTGCTTGTCAGATGCCTGAGCACAGTACCACCGGCCTGAAGCTCCGTATTCCACCTTCACTACGTCGCCAAGCTCCTCGGCGTCCATAGAGCTCAACATATCACATGTAGCCCTCATCCAGTTCCAGCTGGAAACCTGAACGCCGTCAACCCCCTTCCAGGTAAACCTTACTTCGATCTTCCGGTCATCAGGTCCAGTGCCGCTCTTAGCAAGTACAGCCTTCACGCGAAAGCCGTTCCGCTTCAGGGACTTGTCACTCAGCTTGTTAAGCTTCAGCTCACTCACGCACCGGTAGCACTGGGATTTGCCTCCAGGCTTCCTTCCCTTATCGTGCATCTCCCCGAGGTTTGTCAGTATGTGGTTGGTAAAGAAGCAAACGACGGGAACATGAGGCAGCACGCCGCTGAGGAACCGCATGAGCTTGCTGGCCTTCAGAGACTCCTCTGAGTAGGACCTGGAAGCCACATCTCCCTGTGTAAACACCTTGTCCAAGTGATCCTGGGTAAGAACGCCCATGAAGCTGTCGACAATGATCATGACCGGAAACCTGTACTTCTGGCCCCGAAGACCCCTACACAGCTTTATGATACCCTGAGTCCAAGTGTCCATCACCTCGCACTCTTTGTACTTCCACAAGGACTTCCAGTTTGGAACGTCGTGGAACAAAGACTCGTTCAAGGTATCGCTGAACTTGTTCTCTGTGTCCCAGTAGAACACAGGACCCCCCGCATTCATCACCATACGAGCGAACTCCAGACACAAGGCTGTCTTCCCAGACGACTCCGGGCCTGTAACCAGGAACACTCGGTGCAAAGGAAGTATATTCGTTGCGAACATGTACTGGAGCGGCAGGTACGGAACAAAAGGGCCTTCGACAACGTAATCATCCTGGCTGCGCATACCCATATCAGAGCTTAGACTGTCCAGGGATGGGTCCACCATGTCCAGCCGAGGAACTTCTTTGTCCGCGCCCTTCTTCTTGGATTTTCGCGTGCTCTTCTTCTTGGAACCGCCTGCAGCTTTCCTTTTCGCCATGACAGCCTCCTGCTTAAAAGAGAACTCCCCGGCGGGCACTGCCTGCCGGGGAGGTACTTCTCTCACCTACTTCCTGCTCGTCTTCTTCTTGGCTCCGGCCTTCTTCTTGGAGGTGCCTGCAGCTTTCTTCTTGGAGCCTGCTGCAGCTTTCTTCTTGGAGGCGGATGCAGACTTCTTCGCAGGAGTCCTCTTCTTGGATCCTGCCTTTGTCGAAGTTGAAGCCTTCTTCTTGGTGCCAGCCTTTGCCGGAGTTGCGGCCTTCTTCTTGGCGCCAGCCTTCTTCTTGGAACCAGTCTCTGTCGAAGTTGAAGCCTTCTTCTTGGAACCAGCCTTTGTCGAAGTTGCGGCCTTCTTCTTGGCGCCAGCCTTCTTCTTGGCGCCAGCCTTCTTCTTCTTGCTCGGGGGTCTCTTGGTAGACTTGGGCGGTGCCTTAGACACCTCTTCCATGCTACTCAGGGCATCGTCCAGATCATCTTCTCCTGACCCATCGCCCTCGTCGTCCTCAAACTCGAAGTCGTCATCGGCGTCGTCTTCGCTGCCTTTCGGGTTGGTATTCACTTGGCCCCAGTTGACGCCGCCTCCGGAAGAACCGTCATCCTCGTCTTCATCCTCGTCTTCATCGTCGTCGCCTTCTTCCTCCTCTTCCTCATCATCCAAGAACTCGTTCTCGAGCTCCTCCTGCTCCCTATCAGCGTCCAACTCTTCTTCCTCTTCTTCTTCCCAGCTCTCTTCCTCTTCTTCGTCGTCGTCAGACTCTTCTTCCTCTTCCTCTTCTTCGTCCCAGCTCTCTTCCTCTTCTTCGTCGTCGTCAGACTCTTCTTCCTCTTCCTCTTCTTCGTCGTCGTCAGACTCTTCTTCCTCTTCCTCTTCTTCGTCCCAGCTCTCTTCCTCTTCTTCGTCGTCGTCAGACTCTTCTTCCTCTTCCTCTTCTTCGTCCCAGCTCTCTTCCTCTTCTTCGTCGTCTGGGATGGAGCCGAGGCCTGTCTCTTCCTCTTCTTCAGGCAGGCTACTCTCCTCCTCATCGTCGTTCTTGTCTGCGTTCTTGTCCTTATCAAAGATGAGCTGACCCTTGAGGCTGGGAGTGAGAAGGTCCGTATCGCGAGCAAACGCCCACTTCAGGACCTCACCGCTGAATGCCTCTATCATCAGCTCCATTTGCTGCTCTTCTGTCGGGATATACAGCAGCTCCTTCCAGTCCACCCAGCAGTCCCGAATTATGCTCGGAGGGACAGGCTGGGTCTCCTTACGAAAGAACACCTTGTAACGAGTGACATCCTGATCGGAAGACCTGCTGCTGCCGATTCCGCTGAAGTCAGCCTGTCCAGACGACTTACTCTTCTTCGGCTTGTCTTTCAGGACAACCATGACATGCCCTGCCTTCGGGTTGAGGAAGTCACCGCAAGCGAAGATCTCTGCAGGGTCCCTCTTCCACTCTGTCTTACCTTCCACAGGAGTGTTGATAAGGTCCCTCAGGGACATCAGCGCCGACTTCTTCAGATACAGCACCTGCTTGGCCCGTGGGTTGCCGTAGAGGTCCTCGTCTCTGTGCCGCAGGAGAACGCCTTGGCAGAACGCCATAGGCTGCGGCCTGGACAGGTAGCACGTAGACGTCTTGTTGTTCCACTTCAGCAGGTAGCTGAACCGGAACGACTTCTTCATCTCCTGAAACTCGTAGTCCGCCTCTCGCACTCGATCGTACAGCTTCTCGATCGGCATCTTGTGGCTTGGCTTGGTCTTCGGGGGCCTGGCAATGAACGAGATCTGCTTTCGATCTCCCACCCGGTTCACAATCCAGGTATGCACCAGCCACGAGCTTCCTATGTCCGTCTGGTCGGTACTCTTGCGAACAGGCGCAAACCCCTTCGTAAGCGGCATGGGGAAAACGCGGAAATGCGTCGGATGATCCAGGTTGAGGTACACCGCACGGCAATTCGACTCCGGCCTAAGAATGCGGTCATGACCCTCAAACGCCGATGCTGTTTCACCAGGACCCATCCCTTCCATTTCTTCAGGCATGCTCCAACTCCTTTCGTGTAGTTATCCCCAACGTTCCGTGATATCCACTCCTACAGGGAGATGGAAGTCGAACCTTGGGAGAACAGTCCTCTCCGTCATAGCTTCCACCATCGCCTCTTTGCACTGCTCCGCCTCTTGTTCCGGAGAAAGCAGCATGATGGCGTCGTGGATGGCCAGACAGAACCTGAAATGCAAATTCCTCTCTCTTCGAATGTTGATCAAGTGCCCCATGGCACAGTACAGCGCGTCCGCTACCGTGCTCTGAATGGGGAAGTTCCCGGCTTCTCTCTGCTGATCCTTCATGGCGCGGTCTTCCAACCCGCTCATGAACTCTCGTCTTCTACCCCATATGGTGTCTATGTACCCAGGCTGGTAGACCTTCCTGTTGCACGCCTCGACAAAGGCTTTCGCCTCAGGATACTTGTCATAGTAGGCGTTGATCATGTTCTGCGCTTCTTGAACCGTCAGGATGATACCCGACTTCGCTCGAACATCCACCCTCAAGGCTTGAGCAGCCATCTGGTAGTTGATGCCGAACCTGACGGCCTTCGCCGCCTTCCTGTAGTTCTCCTTGCCAGTATCCTTGAGCCACTTCTTGGGATTTACCTTTCCGTCCCATCCATCGATGCGAAAGAACTCTATGGCAGTCTCGGCATGCATGTCTCGCCTGGGATCTTTGAGTTCTTCCAGCATACTATCGCACCTGGAATACAGGGCCATGGTGAACAACTCTGCCTGCGAGTAGTCCGCCTCCACCAGAACATATCCCTTTGGCGCCCTGACAAACGACCGGAACGACGGGAAGCCCGGTCCCATAATCTCCTGTATCTCATAGGATCGAGCGTTAGGAAGGTTCTGCAGGTTGGGCTCCCTGCTCTTCATCCGGCCAGTCTCAGCAGTCATGTGAAGCGTGCTGCGCATGAACCCGTCAGAGTCCACGTAGTAGAGCAGCCCTGAGTCGAATATGGGCCTCTCCTCTTCGTCCCAGGCTACAGGCGGCCTGAGAAAGTTCTTCACAGCCTGATCCACCAGACTGAACTGCAGCAGCTTCTCTACTACCGGATGCGCATCCAGGTTGGCTCTGAGAGTGTCAGAGTCCGTCGCTGGCCTGCACTTGTCCACTTCACCTCTCTCGACCACCAGATCCCACGGCTGATTGTTTCCGTAGCTCTTAGTGGCTTTGAGGGGAGTCAGCTTGAGCGTGTCAAACAGGAGCTCCCGCTTCTGGTCATTCGATCTAGGGTTGAAGTCCTTATCCTTGACCATGTCCTGTATCTCTACGGTGAGCTCTTCCGCCTTGTTGTTCAGGCTATTCATCAGGAACCACAGGCGGTCCCAATCAGCGGGTATACCGGTCTCCTCCATCTCAAATACGGCGTGGCATGCAGGCTTCAGCACCTTCTTCCACAGCCGCTTCAACGGAGGACGCTTGACCAGTTTGCTTATGACCTTCTTCGACGTCCTGAAGGTCCCATCCGTGTCGTGACAGGAGTAGGGAAGCAGGTCTTCGGAAGGCATGCGTTCGAACCCCTCCCAATCCTTGATCTTCATCTCCTTGATGAGAGCCTTGATCTTTCGGTCCCAGCGAGGCTTGCCAATGTACTTGCCTGCGAGAAGTTCGAGCTGCAACTTCTGGGTGGACCTGAGAAGATGGGCTCCCAGCGAAAGGTCCATGAAGAACCAGTTCATTATCGGCACCCCTATCTTGTGAAGGAAGTGCGCGTCATACTTGATGAACTGTCCGAGGATCTTCACGCCTGGTCTGTCCCACAGCTTGTTGAGCCACACACGAAGAAAGTCGTAACTCAAGAAGCGGTTCCCGTGCTCGTCGTAGCATATGAAACACCATGCCTGGTGACCCCTGTAGGTCACCTGCACAGTGCGAATGTCCGCATCCATGAAGTTCCTGCCGTGTCCCGTTTCAACGTCGGTTGCATACACGGTATCACCTCGCTCTATGCTCTCGGTGATCACCTGCTTGGCAGTCTCCTCGTCGTAGATGTAGCGGAAGTCGTATTCGTCCTCATCCACTCCACCGCCTTCCAGCACATTCTCCAGCAGGGCAAAGTCGTAGTCGAACTCCTCCTTCTTCTCAGCGTTCCTCAGAACCTCTGCGGGGTGGGTAATGCACACAATCTTCTTGTCTCTCCACTCCCACAAAGCATTCCTGTAGTTCGTCAGACTGGACCCGTTACCGAAGAACGCCTTCACCGCATCTGCCCCGAGAAGAACAATCAGCTCGGGGTTTACCGCCAGGACATCCAGCAGCAATAGAGGGAGCTGTGCATTCTTGATCCTCGCACTCATCTTGTCAGTGAAGAAGCGTGACACGTTGGTGACGTAGAAGTCCTTGATGTCATAGCCAGCATCCTCCAGCCTGTTTTTGAGCATTCGGCTGGAAGGACCCCGAAACAGGTAGTGCTGCGACTCTTCCTGCTTGCCAGGCATCTTCCCCACGATCATCCACTTGTAATGCTTCAGAGGTCCTCGCTTCTTCGCTCTCCACCCATGTCCCGGTATGAGAACCTTCGGCTCGTTGTTCGTGAAATCATCTCGCACCGGGAACGGCTGCGTCAACACTCTCCTGGCCAGCTTCTCCGGTTCCATCTCCAGAATTTCCGCCTTCCGTAAGAGCCAAACCGGAAAGTGCAGGTAGTCTTCCAACGTCTTCTGCTTCGCCATCGGTTTCTCCCTCAGAAGGAGTCTATGATCTGCCGAACGTAGTCCCTGTCATAGTCGGCAGGATCACCAGCTTCTGGCAGCGTGACCTCGTGTATGCGAAATCGCTCTCCCAGAACCTTCCGTATTCTGGTAACCTCCTTGTCGATCTTCTTCGCTTTCTCCTCGTCAGACTCTCTGTCGAATACCAGGTAGAGATCCTCTGCCTCAGTAGCACACAACAACCGCTCCTGAAACAGACTCAACGTACACCCGAAAGGGCACACAGCCGGCGGACCTACACACCACACGTCCGTGGCGCCCTCCACTATGACCAGCTGCTTCGACTGATGGCACTTGTAGAGGCCGTACAGGTGAGCACCTTTGGACATTCCAGGCATGGTGTAGTACTTCGGTATGCCTATCTTCTCCCCGTTGGCCAGCACCTTCTTCTTGGGCTGATCGTCCAAGTGCCGGGACTGCCAGCCAACCACCTTGCCGTCCACATCTTTCACGGGGAGCACAATTCTATCCTGCGTGAACCATGTAAGACCTTCAGTCCTGGGATGGGATGTTCTGTAGCAGAACTTCACACCCCACACCCGCTCAAGCTCCTCCAGGTCAAAGCCCCTCTGGTCCCTGAGATACACAACCACTTCGTGGTCGTCTTCCAGTTCCGTGAGCTTCGCAAGCTTTCCTGGAGACAGGTAGCTCTTGCCTTTGGACATTCTCGACGGCATTGCCATCGGAGACTCGTGGGCTCCTTGGTCCGGAGTGTGCATCAGAAGCTCGTCTGAAAGATCACTCCAGTCGCACTCCTCGTTCCAGCACCGTATGAGATGCCGCATCGGGTAACCGGTCACAGGGTCTGGCTCGTTCCACATGTGATTGATGTGTAGACGGAATCGCTTGTCGCCACAGCGGGGGCAGCACACCGCATACTCCTCTCCACCCCGCGTCTTGGCACATATGGGTCTGCTGCCATCCCATCCTTCTTCGTACTCGAAGCCCTGACCCCTGTTCCACACTCTGACCCGGCCAAAGTAGCTTTTCAGCTGTTTGAACAGGTAGGGGTTCTGGGCCGTTACGTCGTAGATACTCACGATGGGAGACCTCCGGAACCAGTCTCGATAAATCCGCCGCCTCTCGGGTTGGGCCTGTACCTGCTGGTGTCGGCTGCCACGAACCTGCTGGAGTTCTTGTCCAGCTGTATCAAGGTCTTCGACGCCTGACCGAACCGGCTCTTGGACACCCACTGGTACCCGATCAGAAGCGTATCATCTAGCCCTGACAGGCCTATCGCGAAGTCTGACAGGTCGCAGAACCCCTTGAACTCCTGTGTGTCGAGAGGGGATTTGGGCTGTGCTGGATTGCCCACCTTCGACGATGTCAGCTGATTCAGCAGGCACATGGTCAGGTCGTAACGCTTGGCCATCTCGCTGAACTTGCTCAGGAACTGCCGAGCGTAGTGTCGGAAGTTGTCGTACTTCTTGTTGTGCGTGTAGAGGTACCGATCCACAATCTGGTTGTACCAATCCACCGTCACGATGTCGGGCTTCCATCCTTCGGAGATCAACTGCCGGATAGCCGCCTCTACCTCGTCAGGTCCGTTTCCCTGACACCTGCCACTGCTGAGGTCGATCACCTTGAGGTTCCTCCAGATCTTCTTGAGGCGCTTACTCAGACGCTTTCTCACCATCCTGTCCTGATCACGTTTCGGCCTCATGAGCAAGTCTCTTGGCACTCTACCGGCGCAACCCTGGAACCCGGCAGTCAGCGTCTTCGGCGGTTGCTCAGTGCTGATGTGCAGGGCCTTCATCTCCGATTCAGCCGCTGCAACGCACAGGTTCGTAGCATACGCCGTCTTGCCGCCGCCAGTAGGGCCAACGATAGTGATCATCTCTCCAGCCAGCAAACCCCCGGTTGCTGATTGAAACAGCGCCAAGTTGACCCTTCTTCTCATCTCTTCCTGGTACAAAGACTCGTTGGTCATGTCCAGGATGTTTACCGGCGGCGTTAAGGCTATCGTGCCGGCCAGGTACTTGGACCTCATCTCGTCCAGCGCGTCCCCCAGATCCTCAGCCGTTTCCAACCACCCAGCCCTGGATCGGATGGTCTTCTCGTATATCAGCTCTTGGAGAATCTGGTGAACATATGGAAGCTTGAAGTCTGAGTACCCGTAGGATACCTTGATCAATCGGGAGAGCCGCTTCTTCTGAATACCGCTGAGACTGTGAGCAATCTCAGCACATTCGGCCCTCAATTCTGTCCTGCTCGGCAACGCGCTGTGCGCATCCCAGAACTGGTAGATGCGATCAACGATCACTCGATACAGGAACTCGTCCGGACTGTTGAGCATCTTAGGCTCTAATCTACCCCTAGACATCAAGATGATCTGGGGGTCCTGGCACAGTCCCGCCAGCAAAAGACACATTTTCTCTGCCTTCATCTGAGAAACTCCGGTAGGAATTCCCCGAGTAACTCCTTATACACGGGTTCATTGCACACAGCAGTCGCTGCAGCATCCGCATAGCGCCTAGACAGTTTGTCCAACCCGTACCGCTCAGCAAGACAACAGCGAACGAGCGGTCCAATCTCCAAGGAGTCGTCCTCCAAGACCTCCTCGGGAGACCTATCGAAGCCCAATTCGATATTGAACGCGCTTAATTCGCACGCTAGTGCCTGCTGCAACCTCTGAGACGTGTGTTTGTGATAGACCTGAATCTTGCGAAGCAGGTGCCCAGTTACCAGCTCAAACGGCTTCGGGTACGATGGAGCGCTGAAGTCGAAAACGAGGCTGATGTACTTCTCCGGCGGCATCTCCAGATTCAGCGCAGCCAATACGGCCTTGAAGATAGGCGTCAGGCATCTACTGTCGCTCCATCTGTAGCTTGGAGTGTACACGCTCCGCAGATCCATATACATCCGCTTGGCACGCTTGCACAGCTCCCACCAAGCTTTACGAGGCTTCTTGGATCCACGCTCTCTGAGTAGGTTTAGCCCGAGGCCCATGACTTCTTCCTGCTTCTGCGTCAGATTCGAAGACATTGCCTCTTCTCCTAACCATCTAAGGGCTGGAACCCAGTCTTCGCGTAGAACTTCCTTCTCTCCTGGGATCTCCTCCAACATGCAGAATTGAAAACGTCGAGAAAGTCGATAAGCACAGCGTAGTCCTTATCCTCATGCTTCCTCGCAGAACGTCCGGGCAGCTGAGTGTCTACTACGGGTCCGTACTCTCCATCGGCTCGTATGATCACCTTCAACTGCTGGAAGTCGACTGCAGTTCCCCAGCAGAAGGTGGATATCACCTTCTTCAACTTGCCGGATTCGAAGTCTCTTCGAAGCTGATCTCGCCTCTTCGCAGTCATGGGCTTGAAGCCCTCAGGCAGCAGCTTCATCCTCTCAAACTGCTTCTGCTTCTTACTGGTCATGTTCGCGTAGATCAGTTCGTAGTCGTGGAGCTTACCATGCTTCATCAAGTGCAAGGCGTGATCCAGGGTCTTCACGAAGATGATCGTCTGACCGTAGTCCTCCCAGGTTCTAGCCTGCTTGGCAACGATCTTGTTCCTGTGCTTGTTCCTCCAGAAACACCACCGCTGCTTGGCAGTCCACGAATCGCCTGAGTAGGGATCTTCCCCGTCCACTTTGATGAACTTGTACTTCACCATGGACACAAGACCCAGCTCGTAAGCATCCTTGTAGGTCAAGTCCACAGCCAGTCCGCCGCACAGGGCTTTCACCCGCTCTTCCCGGCCATCTTTGCGGCCAAGGGCACTCGCCGACAAGCCCACCATCTTGCTGCACTGGAAGCGAACCAGGCTGTCGAAAGCTGTCTGGCATGCTGCCCGGTGAACCTCGTCGATCACGATGATGTCCCAATAAGGTTGGGCTTCCCACACCTTTCCTGCGGACTGGAACGTGCACACGGTGACGGAATCCAACTTGTTCTTGGCGCCGCTTATCATCCCCACATGGCCTACGACTGCAGACAGACGATCACGCAGAGACTTGACGTCGTCGATGCCTGGAGAGCACACCAGTATCGATGCGTTCTCATACACCTTCGCCAGCTGACACACCAGAAACGTCTTGCCGGTGCCCGTTGCAGACTGCACCAGACATCGCCGCCTGGAAACCAGCTTCGCAAGAATCTCCGGCTGGCCTGGTCGCAGCTTGTCCAGCGCATCGTAGTTGGGTTTGCCGAGTTTGGAAGGAGTGGCATCAGTCAATTCCACCTGCATGCCTTCCGCCTCGAACAGGTTCTTGAGCTTGTAAGCGTAGCCGGCGAACGTCCAAATGACCCCCTCAGGCTTGAGGGTGTACATCTTCACGTCCGTCCCCCTGATGTTCATCTTCCCCCTGACGACCTTGAAATTCTTGTACTTGTATCGGCACAGGGTATCAACGATGTGAAATACGGCTTCTGACGGCTCGATCTTCAGGTAGTTCCACTGCGTTTGCATCCTCACCACTGGTGCGGAGCTGTTCGACTTGGAACTTCCCGAATCCTTGTACGTGTCCGAAGGGTGAGATTCCAACATACTCTCCCACTGTCATCAAGAGTCTCTCAATGTCCGCTAAGGCGATTCTACGCGGGAATGAGGCGGACAGGGTAACCTCGGAGCCGGAGGGGAAGCACTCATGCTTGAAGGCCTTTCCTCTTTTCGCTCGCTTTTCATAGACCCCAAGGTCACCCTGCACCTCTGGTTTGAATCGGGCTTCTTTGGCAGTTCGAACATCCATGTTGAGCCTGCGGGCTCCATCGCACAAAGCCTTGGTAAACCAAGACTCCATGAACACGGGGGTTCCGTCCACCTTGTCGAACCTCTTAATCCCATCTCTGCTATCCTTGCTCGCTAGGCATGGAGTCAAGAACCGGACAGTGATCAAGATGCTTCTGTAGTAGATCTTCGGCTTCCTGTTTGTCATCCTTCCACCCGAATCAACTGGTCGAACACTGGCACGAGCTTTTCGTCGTGCGTAGACACCAGGAGCTGAACGCCCGAGGCAACCAGCCTTTCTCTCAGGGTCGCATCAGACAGCAAGTCCCGCAACGCCAGAACTTCCTTGTTGCGACCCAGCCATGTGGTCGGTTCATCGAACGCTGCAACTCCCACGTTCGGCATCACCCTCTCTACGAGGGCGAACCGAAAAGCCAGAGACGTCATGATGCTCTGGCCGCCTGACAGTCGACTCATCGGGAAACGGTGGGCGTCCTTCTGTGCTGTCAGCCTGTTGACGTCCACCAGGAAGCCGCTGTTAAACATGCCCAGGTAGGCATTGATCGTGGCCTGGATGGAAGCAAGCCTGCAGGTGCGGAGTGCCTTCGGAAGTCTCTCTCGGTGAAGAAGATCATACAGGCCCTCGAAGTACTTGCGAAGCTCGATAAGGCGCGTTCGCTTCTCTTCCATCGGACTCGATTGTACGAGATCACTCTGCAGCCGTTCAAGCTCTTTCTCGGCGGACTCCAGACCCCCCTCAATGCGGGAGATGGTAGCGTTCAAACGCTGATGCTCAGATATGGTAGCTTGCGCTTTCTTGGCATCAACAGCTGGTATTTCATCGATGATTTTCTGCTTGGCAGATATCTTGTCGATCCGCTCTTTTTCTGCGGCAAATTTCTCGATTTCTTCCTCGACAGTACCCAGCTTCTCCCGCCGTTCCTCGTACCTGCCCTTGAACTCTCTGGCCTTCTGAACCTTTTCCTCAGACGCCCTGCCAGGCTTGAGCTTACTCAGCTTGGAACGCGCAGTATCCAACCGGGACTCCAGGCTCTCCTTCGTGCCCTCGAGCTTGGCGCTCTTGGAGGAGACCTCTTTCAAGGCTTTGGCTTTCTGCCTCAGAGAATCCTCAAGCTTTTCACATTCGTCGGCAGCTTCAACCTCAGCTTGCACTGACTTGATAAGCTTATCGGACAGCTCCTGAGTACAGGTCGGACACACCGACTCTCCGTCTTGCACGGCGGTGTGAAGAATCAAAGGCCACGTCATGCCCTCGACCAGCTCTGCCACCCTGGCCTCCAAAGATTCGACTTCCTCCTGTAGAGATTTCAGGTCAAGCTTCTTCAGCTCTCCATCCACCTCTTCCAGCGTCTCTTCGACTTCGGCCACCAACTCGTTAGCCTCATCCACCTTCGTCTTCCACTCGTCTATCTTCCTGGCGGTATCGTACTTTCCCTTGTTCTCAACCAGCCAAGAGTTGGTCTTCTTTCTATCAGCCTCCAACTTGGCAAGCTGGTCCGGATCAAAGGAAGCCTTCACTGATGCCTTCATTCTGTCCAGCTCTTCAAGGTGGCGCTGCCTTGACCTGTGGCTTGCCATGTCCTCGTTGGCCTGATCCAGATCGCCGGCGCTGTCCAGAGACTCCTTGGCAGCCTTGAGCTCCTCCTTCTTGTCCGAGATGAACACACTAACCTCGTCTATGCGTGCTTGGATGCTGTCTGCATCCCGAACGGATATCTCATCGATCTTAGGCTGAAGCACCTTGGAAGCCAGCGCAAACACATGCTTCCTCTGCTTCTCGAACTCGTCCAGCCGGAACAGTCGGTCCAGGTACTTGCTGCTCTCCGACTGAGTGTCAAAGATCACAGCCTTCATGGCATTCTGATGAACGAATATCGATCCATCCATCATTCCCAGAGGGAACCCGAGCGCTGCTTCCAACTTGGACTTGTACGTGCTGACCTTGGTGATCTTTCGTCTGGTCCCCGGCACCTTTGCTTCAAGCGCGCTGCTGCCGCCTCGCTCTATCGTGTGCTGCACGAACAACTGCTCGCCATCCAGGTCCGCAGTGAGCTCGACAGTAGCTTCATCTTCTCCCCAGGAGATATTCTCTTCCATCACGTCCCTGGTCATGTGCGTGACGCCGAAGTACACGGCTTCCAGCAAGTTAGACTTGCCTGAGCCTACGGCGCCTATGATGCCGACCGTGTCCGCATCCAAGTCAACGACCAGCTCCCTGTGCTGGCACCAGTTAAGGCACCTTAGCGTCTTGAGTCTCAGACCCACAGGCCAACTCCTTTCTTTGTCACTCCTGCTTCTCTCATGAAGGGATGAAGAATGACGTGAAAAACCGATCCAGGTTCCAGAAATTCTCCGGGATGCGCACAATGATCCGAAACATGAAACCCGGCGACACCAGGACTGCTCCTGACAGCCGCTTTTCCCTGTCGAATGAGATTTGGCTCACAGTCCAGATGCGCACGGCGTCCTCATCCTTGGCCGGATCGCACGGATCCAGGATCTCGTTGAACTCTACTATGTGCGCGTTCTTGCTGGTTTTCAGCTTTATCCACTGATTCGCCGTGGCATAGATCTGGTCGCCATTCTTCACGGCTATCTGGCACGGTCGGTCAGGCGACGAGTCCACTAGCTCTCCGTTCAGCATGTGAATCACGAAGCTTCCTCCTCTTTCACATACGAGGGGGAGTCAACGACCGACTCTCTGTGCTGTCCACAGCTAAACAGCTCCTGTCCTGGAACGAGATCGAGATCGTCCGGAGCGATCAGGTGATCCTCTCCGGAATCAGTGACAACGCGAAGCAGACCGGTTTTCGGCAGCACCTCTTCTACGGTAGCGAGATACCGCTTTGGCGGCATGGGATGACTGGTAGGCCTTGTTTCCAGGATAGCAACCGTGGATCCGACAAGGGTATTGGCATAGAGCAGCCACCTCTTGAAGAAGTCCGACTCATGATCCACGGAAGACAGCTTGTTCTCCATGCACGCGGAGAAGAAGGCCCGGACGTTTGCGTCTGGCCACCCGAGCTTCTTGATCCCAAGCTCCAACAAGTCCTCGTCCTCCATCTGTGCCACACAGTCATTCAACGTGTCTACAAGTGAAGCCCTGGAAGGCTCATATGTGTCTTCCAGCATGGTAGCTCCTTTCAGTCCTGACAGTCGCAGGCTGGTCTCTTTTTGCCCGCGTAGAATTCTTTCGACAGCTCCGGAGTCTCTTTGCACAGCGTCACGGGAATGGCAGGGTCAATGTTGGTCCGTATCCACTGGTAAGCCCTCAACCGAGTGGAGTCGAACAACTGCCACCTCTTCCCTTCCCTCTTCATGCACCACTGCAGGTCTCCAAACACATCAGCCTGGTTCAAAGGACCATGCATAGTCTTCGACAGACTCTCCAACTTTCCGTTGAACCTCAGAGTTCCAAGAGTGATCCTGTCTATACCAAGACCCTTGCCGTGGTTCCAAGCCTGCATGATCTCCTGGCACATATCCTGGTAGTAATCCATACTGCGTTTCACTGGAATGATGGGATCGATGCGCAGCCTCGTTCTCCAGCCAGCCTCGTGGAACTGCTTCATCAGCTTCAGCCTAGCTTTCAGCGTCGGAGTATCCGCCTCATACAGCCTACGAATGGGATCCGGAGACATCGTCCAGCTGAAGATCACACTCGGAGTAGGCTCTATCTTCAGGGGCAACTTCGCCCTCGAAGTGCCAGCTCCCGCCCTGGTGAGAACCACCAGGCGATTCTTTCTCTCCTCTTGCAGCCTGAACAGGGGTATGACGTGCTTAAGGTAGGTCGAACCAGACGCAAGCCCATCGCTTACGCTGCCGGATTTGAGGCTCTGGCCTTTATGGTCCAGAAGCCACTGCGTCACGTCCACCATCATGTCCTCGTAGTTGACGTACTGACGAGGATGTGTCCCTTCCAGCAGAATGCACTGCAGGTAACAGTAACCGCAGTTGAACGGGCACCCTACTGTGGGATGGAAGGTGTAAAACTTCGGGCAGATCAAGTCGCCATGTTCCTGAAACTTGGCTATGAACTTGTACTTGCTGTCCTGCTTGTCGTACGTCCTGACTTTGAACTTCCTTACTCGGTCCTGTATCTCTACAGCCAAGGTATCTCCTCTCTGTAACTAGCTGAGAACTTCTCGGGAAACATCACCAGCTTTCCTCGTCATCGAAGGACTCGAACTCGTCCTCCTCCTCATCTTCGTCGTTTTCGTCCTCGTCTTCGTCTTCCTCGTAGTCAGCATCGATGGCTTCCCCGAGATTGGACTCCAGCTCCTCCTCGTTTTCGTCCTCCACTGAGGCAAGCTCTGGAGCCTTGAACTCTTCTCCGGATTCCGCAGAGTCCACGAGACCCTGAAGCACGGGCCGGATATCCTCTCCTCCCTGAATCATCCGAACCAGCACCTTCGTTGTGTCATCCTCCACGCCTTCTCGCTCATAGGCTTCATTGAGCGCCTGATCTTCCGTCATGTTGGCGTAGGTGTCTGCTGCCTCTGCCTCATCAGCATCGATAACAGACAGGCTGGGCCTTACGATGCACCCCGGAATAGTCGTCTGCAGGATGTGCCTGATACGACTGCCAGAGAGGGTTTCGTTGTGGGAGATTACGAACACAGGTTCTAAATCTGTGTCCTCATATACCCTGGGACTGATGCCCCTGCCAAAGTCTACCAGCTCTTTCTCGTCTCTGATAAACTTCCGAATCACCTTCCTTGCCGGGATGTCCACGCTCTTGATCTTCATGCGCTTCGTGTCAAGGATTAGTGACCTGGGCTGGAACGTGTCGTCTATCCTTCTCGGCCTTACTGCGCCGATGTGATAGAAGCTCTTGTCTTCAGACCGCCACGGCACATGGTAGTCGCCAAACAGGAACAGCTTCGCCTTCGTTCTCTCCTGAATGTCCTTCAAAGAGAAGTCGCCGGAGAACATAGGAACGGCATCGCTGCACATGTTGTGACCTACCACGACGTTTGTGCTGTCAGGAACCTGGTCGAAGACGTCTGGAAACTCCGTGGGCTTTCGATACCCCAACCCGAAAATCTCCACTCCGCCCAGCTTCATCGTGTTGCCGTCAAGGTCCGACACGCCAGCCAGGTGATACCACTGTGGGTCCGTCATGTCGTGTTGCCCGGCAATCGCCCATATGTCCACATCAGGCAAGCCTTGAACGAACAGCTTGAAGTCCATGTAAGAGTAGGAGTCGGGATTCGTGCTGTCAAACACATCGCCTGCGATGATGAGAGCAGACACCTTCTCTCGTAGGCACAGCTCCTTCACTTGACCCAGGGAATGAAAGCTGTCCTGACATTCCATTCCCCAGTCATAGTTGGTAAGGTGCAGGTCAGATACCACGGCTATCTTCACCAGTAAGTTCCTCCCTTTGCAGGACCGCCGGCAGCGCGGCTGAGAGCATCCAGCAGCTCAGCCTCTCGCTCCAGGTAAATGGCATACTCCTCGTTTCCATCCTCTCTTGCCCGCTTGGCATCCCCTCGGTGCCGACTCGCCTCCTGAGCAGCGCCGCTATACGGGAGACTCTTCCCGCTCAGCATGCGTACGAACTCCGACATCTTTCCACGGTAGTGATCGACGAACCCGAGGTGGTTGTAGTGGGCTATGAAGCCGCAATGCATCATGAGAAAGTCGTAGCTTTCCTTCGATAGCAGCTCCATGTCGCATCTGTTTATCACCTGTCGAACGTTCTTCCGGATCCTCGCGACTTTCCTCTTCGGAAACGACCACTTCGGCTTCGGCTTCGCATCGTCAAGGCTCTCATTGCACGAGTTGAGCATCCACTCGTAGAAGTGGTCCGGGAAGCTCCTCAACCCGGAAATCTTGGTGTTTTCACACCGCTTCAAGTGCCAGTTGATCCGGCGAAGCAGCTTCTCTCGGCTGCATTGCTCTTTCCAGTACCGCCGGAACTGCTCGCAGATGATCTCTCTTGCTGCCGAGTCTATCGGCGGGAACATGTTGCAACGCATGTGCATATCCAACAGGCCTGCTTGTCCAACGTATTCCCCGTCTGCGAATTCGTCGTAATCCTCTTCCTCTTCTTCTTCCTCTACCAGCACCTGATCGTTTTCATCCTGCATGTTGCTCCTCCTTCACTTCCTCAGGAAGTTTTTCCGGCTTGAACCACTCTCTGATAAGCTTCTCCAGCTTCCCATCTCTCATCTCGTACGAGAAGTCTTTCGATGAAATCCTCAGTGCCTCAAAGAAGGGCTTGACAGCCTCCAGGAACTCCAAGGCGCGCTCTTTGTCCTCTCTCCAGCACGGCCCCAACAGCGAGAAGGCCAGACCGTGACCTCTCGCTATGTAGACGTCGTAGCATAGATGGTAGGTCCCGTAGTCAGTCACGCTGCCTCTTCTCCGCACCGTCCACTCGAATTCGTCGTAGGGAATGTACAGCTTCCCGAACTTCGGCTTCAGTCTGTTATTTGTCTGGACGTCAGGCTCCCTGCCATAGTCGTCGCAGCAGCTCACCACAAATGCGAAATTGGCATGCAAGTCTTCCTTGATCTTCCTGCAGAACGGTATGCGCAAAGAAACAGGGTTTTTCGGGTTTACAGGCACGCTGTCAATCCACCCTCTTCCGACGCTTACCACTTCTTCCCCATCCTTGAAGAACACGATATCCTTCAGCTCGTAAGCCCTCTGCTGCCACAGCACCACAAAGGGATTGAACCAATTAGAAGCCCTGCGAAGCACAACACAGTCGGCTTTCTTGCTCATGGCAATTCCTCTACTTCCCAGTCATCCGAGTTGTTCATACAGTGTGTAAACTCCGGCTCTCCCACTGTGTCTCCTTCATGCCGGTAGGCCTTGCTTCTGGCATCCGCCTCCGTCTTCGCTTTCACTTTGACGCGCTGCATCCACACCTCGCGCCTGCACACCTCGTACTCCCTTTCCTCGGGCTTCTCTGCCTCGTCTCTTTCCCGCTCTTTCTGCAGCCTCTCCTCCAGCTTCTCATGCTCTTTGAAGCTGGCCTCCACAAAGGTCTTCTGCACGCATATGCTTCCCAGGTCCGTAGGGTTGCTGGGATCGGTCTTCCTGGGGATTGTACCATCGCACAGATTTTCGGTTATGTCCAGGAAGGGACTCTGAGGACAGTGTGTCCACGGACTGGCGTAGTACTTCTCCCCGAGAACTTCGATGACGTAAGGAGCATCGTTTGCCTCATCCACATCCATGTCCATCGTCAGTATCCGGATGGGAACCGGAAACAGGGATCCGATCGACATCCACTGCACGATTCCACCCTCCATCCCTATCAGCATCCTGACTTCTTCTGGAACCTTCAGCACCAGGGGCAGCCCAGACAGCACCTTTGCATTTGTCAGTCTGCACAGGGGTCCCTTCTCCAGAAGGTAGGGGATCCGGCTCTGCACAAGGCTGTGCACAGCCCACTCCACGTCTTCTCGGCTATGAGCGCCTGGGTCTACATCCACGGAGATCATGACGTTTATCTTCATTGGGTCCTCCTACGTGTGTATTGACCAGCCCGAACCTTGAAAGAAGATCAGGCCTCCGCCAAACCAGAATTGCCACTCACTTTCCGGCGTGTCACGTCTCATCATGTTGAAGTAGAAACTGTAGGGAGCGAAGTCCGGAGCGAGAACGCACTTGGTTTCCCAGTCTGGACTGTAGTCTGCAAGAAACTGCAGACGATCTTCGAGCTGCTCCAGCAGTCCGTTGTTGCGTGCGAACTCCTTCACTTTCCGGAAGTGATCTTCGTTTCGCACTTCTATCTTCTCCATGTACGACTTGTCTTTCGTTTCCGGCATGAAGGATTCTCCGGTGAAAGAGAAAAAGAACCAAAAAGAGAAACACCTTTACTACACTGAGGAGGTCCCCCTAAAGGGGACCCTCCTCAGTAGTAGTAGTAAAGGTGGTATTAAAAAGGCGCACCTTTTTAATACCCGTCAAGCTGCGCTTCGCTTCGCTCGTCAGAGACTCGCTCAGCGCAGCTTGCCGGTTGAGAGAGTAGAAAGAGTTTCTACTCCGGAGGATCTTACTGCGTACCCTGCTCATACTCGTCAGGGTCGGTATGGTGCTTGAAGCTCATCCGGTACCTGATGCTCTTCTGAGTACGCTTGAGCCTTTCAGCCATCTCCGGAATTGATACCTTCTCCTCCAGCATTCTGCGAAGGCGTTTCTCTTCGTACTCAGTCCAGCGCTTTCCAGAGCGAGCACCCGGAGCTTCATCTGGAGTTAAGGGAGACTTCTTCGGCGCTGGAGACTCCGGTACAGGCCTCGAGGCAGTTCCCCTGATTGATCGACCCTGCCTGCCCTTTACCTTGCAAGCATCCACCAGCGTCCGGAGTATGCCGTTTTGCTGGTCCAGGAGTTCACACAGTTTGCCCATGTGAACCTCGAACCCAGGTTCTATTTTGGGAACCTCAACCTCGTCGCCTGCCCCGCCCCTGATCTGGTCCAGCACGCTCTTCCAGTACAGGCAGTCCTTCCCCAGGGATTTCCAGTCTTCCTCGTCGATCTCCGGATGCTCTTTGCGTATCTGAGACGGTGACATCCCATCCAGCAGCATTCGAAGAATCTCTAGCGTCCAATCGCCCATTGGCTACTCCCGTAATCCTGTCCAGGGTTTGAAGGATGGTCAGTGTCATCGCATTCATCACCTGCCGATTGGCCTGAACAGCCCTTTCGGCAATTTCACGCTCTGTGTCATAATCAGCTCTCTGGTTCCTGGTCTCGCTGTTTTCCTCTGTCATGAAAACCGAGAGCGTCCTTCGCGTAGAGGACGGGGTTCCTGTCCTCTTCTCCTCGAGTACGGTAAGCCTCGTCCGTTCTTCGTTTTCGTACCGGCTTCGGCCCGTTTTCTTCAGATGACATTCTTTCACCTCTCTTCTGAGTAGAGCCTTGAAAACCTCAACAAGGTAGTTGAACAGTCGATGCAAGACTGTTACGATGAGGAGTGTCAAGGCCCAGATCGTGGTCCCTGCTCCGAGAAAGATCTTCTTCATGAGCTTCGCTTCTGCAGACATAGGTCGTTCTGCTCCAGATATCACCCAAGCCCAATTCTATCGCCTCGTCGCCAAAAAGGCGAAAGAGTTCGACCTGGATAACTACTCTCCATTGCTGGAGGGCATCTTCCGGCTGCGCGGGAAGCCGATGACGATTGACGACTACCTGATGTTCAACCCCTTCTACTCCAGGCTGTTCCCGCCGAAGAGTCTCTGGAAATGCGGGCGTCAGGTGGCGAAGTCGACCAACCTCTCGGCTTCCGTTCTTCTCAACGCAGCTTTCATTCCGAACCTTGGCATCCTGTACGTCACTCCACTGCAGGACCAGGCTCACAACATCAGCAACAACTACGTCACGCCCCTGGTTGAGACCTCGAGAGCTCGCAGCCTCTTTTATCGAGGCGCCAACAACGAGGTCAGGAGCGTGACTCACAAACGCTTCCGCAACGGAAGCCGGCTGGACTTCTCGTATGCGTTCAAAGACTGCGATCGCGTCCGGTCGTACTCGTGTGACTGGACTGTGATCGACGAAGTGCAGGACATCATGAAAGAGTTCCTGCCGGTCATCGAGGAGTGCAAGTCAGCCTCCAACGTCGGCAATTGCCCGGTATGGGGAATCAGCCGATACACCGGGACGCCCAAGACCCTGGACAACCTGCAACACGGGCTCTGGGTAGACTCGTCACAGGGAGAGTGGGTAATCCCCTGCGGGTGCGGCAAAGATAACTACTGCTTCCTCGGCGGAGACCTGAAAAAGATGCTCCGCCCCAAAGGGCTGTGCTGCGCAGACTGCGGTCGCATCGTCAATACTCGCACGGGACTGTGGGAACATGCGTTCCCAGAGCGTGCTACGACTTTCCCCGGCTACCACGTTCCACAGCCCATCATTCCGCTTCACTGCGAGGACGAGGAGAAGTGGTATGAGCTTCTCCTGAAGATCCAGAAGAACGGACTCACCGCCAAGATCACCAACGAAGTGTTCGGAGAAGCGTGCGACTACGGCGCCAGGCTGATCACGCAAGACCAGCTGCGCACTGCAGCCATACTTCACCCGAACACCAGGGAAGCCGCCCTCAAAGCTGCCGTCGCATACCCGGTCATCGTGATAGGCGTCGACTGGGGCGGCAAGGGGATGGAAGAGAAGTCCCTGACTGCCGTCTCCGTCATCGGAGTTCGACCGTCAGGCATCGTCGACGTTCTCTTCGTGAACCGGATGGACGCCATCATGGGAGATGTCGAAGAAGCCAGGTACATCCGAAAGCTCTTCAAAGACTTCAAAGCCGTCAAGCTCTCCCACGACTTTGCCGTCGCCGGTGCGCAACGGGAAGTCATCATCGTCAACCAGGGCTTCGAACGTAAGCACCTGTTCCCGATCAACTACGTGAGAACAGGCCTCGGTCGTTTCCTGGTCAACAGAACAGAGCGCCGCAGGTCCTACTGGTCGCTGGACAAGAGTTCCAGCTTCCGACTGCTGTGCGCGATGATCAAACTCGGCAAGGTGTTCTTCCCCAGGTGGGACACCTGTCGAGACATGATCTGCGACTTCCTGTCCCTCCACGAAGAGCCGATGTCGTCCAATGCAGACATCAGCTACGTCGCAGCAGACCCCAACAACCCGGACGACATTGCCGATGCCGTCAACTACGGCGCCGTTTGCGGTTGGTGGCTCACCCAGCAGATCCCCGATATCAGCGACATGGTGAACTGAAAAAGGGCCAAAACCAGGCCTTTTTGACCTGGCTTGGCCCTTTTTGGGTTTGGTCGAGCGCCCAGAAAGCCCAAATCAGCCCCTGTACGCCCCGCTGTGGCAAAAAACATGTACTGAGGGTAGGGGGATAGGGGTCAGGTATGTCAAGTTGGCTCAGACGGGCTCTCAGGCGGTCTCGCCGAGTCGGTTTCCTCATCTGACTGTGACTCATCGGGTTCCACCCCTGAATCCGGCTCAGGGTCCTGAGTTTCCAGGACTGGTTCGCCGTCCTCTTGAACGGTCTCATCCTTATCCGGCATCAACCGGATGGTGGGCGTCTCTTCGCTATCAGACTCAGCAGCTTCACGCTGCTGTTCCTGGTACTCTGCCACGACTTCTCTTACCTTGCGAGAGACTTTCCCGTGGATCTCGAACAGCTCGGCAGCAGGCACGAAGTTCTTCAGAAGTTTCCGAAGCTCCTCAATCGTCTGGTCCTTCCTTTTCTCGCTGGGCTCCGGATTGATCTGCTCCTGCATAGCAGCCTGGTATGCCGCCAGCAGAGACTGCCCGGTTCTGGCGAGGCCTGCGAGTTGAAGCACTGTCACCAGCGCTTCTATGGAGAAAGGCTTTCCCCAGTCCGGCCAGAGCCTGCTGAGGATCTCGTTGCTCGCTCTCATGAGAATGATCTGCCTGTGGCCCATGACCATCTGCACTTCCCTGAATGGAACGGTCGCGGTCTCCACTTCAGGCTCGCCCTCTACGTGCGCCAGCCTCAGAGCTTTCTCCAGTCTCTCCGTGTCCCTGTCGTCCTGCGCAGCGACCGTGATGATGCTGGTCTTGCCTTGGCCCTGTATCGGCACCTTGAACGCCTTCACCAGTTCGAGGGGGTCTCTTTCGGGCACTTGCAGCTGACCCGGATTGGTCGGTATACCCGCGCCCGGCATTGGTGTGCCTTGTCTGGCTGCACCGGGGAACGCGAGCCTCTTTCCGCCAGTCTGCTGAGGCGTCGGGTTGCTTCTTTGCTTCCTTCCTCTACGAGCCATCCGTCTCTCCTTGCTTGTCTTGAAGATGAGTGTCTACCTTGTCCTTCAGCTTATACAGCTGATGCTGCAGCCATGCCGTAAGAGCAGCATTGACTACCAGCAGGACGCCAACAACCTTCAACGCATTCATATCTTCCATCGTTCTTCCTCCGTACAAGGAAAAACCCGCTGAGCAAGGTGGGCGTCTCAGCGGGCTTCCAGGCAGATGAAGGCAGTCTGCCGACTTGGAGGACCGTCTAGGCTTCACACGTAATTCTAGGGTATTTTGACCCTGGGTTCAAGATTAGAATCGCATTAGTGCGAATTTTCTTGACAACGTGATCCACCCTCATCCTCTCAAGAACATCAGCAGATTCTCCGCCCTCTTGTAGGTTCTTCGAGTGACAACAATCCGGCGATTGCTGCTCGATTCTCGAACCAGCCCTTTGCATCTGAACAGTCTGCTACAGTTGACCCTGTAGCCTTTCTTGGCCAGCGCGGACAGATCCACCGCAGCCGTCTTCGCTTCGTCATCCACTTCTATCTCATCTATGAGACCTCCTATCTTCCCTTCTATGAGCGCGGCGATGAACATGAGCAAGGAGTTGCTCTCCTTGCTCTCCACTACGGTCCTCTTCAGGTACAGCTCCCCTACCAGCCTGCACGCAGGGGTCCAGCCAAGGAGCATATCCCTGACATTCGCCATACCCAGCAGCCGCGTGGATATGTTCCCGATCGCAGTCATCACAAACCCGGACAAGTTCGGGATAGGCTCCAACTCCCTTGGAGGAGCCGTCATGTCCGGTATCACGAAACAATCCTCGTAGTGCGCCCTCATGAGAGCGCTGTGTAGCTGTGTCGAACACAGGATGTTGCTGTGACCGTCTTCCTCCAGTTCAGCTTCGGATACCTCATAGGGCATCTGATGCTCTTTCCATCTCTCCCGGTCCTTGCCTAATGGAGTTTTCAGATCCAGGAGTTTGACGATCTCCTTCATTCGAACCGACAGCAGCCCCGGAACGGAACCATACGCTGACAGCACCGGCTTGGGCTCTTTCCCCATCGAGGGAGCCACCACGTTCCATACCAGGGGAACCAGCAGAGACATCAACACGCCGTCCTTGTCCATCTCAGGCAGATTGGACTTCGACGGGCCGTTCCACGTCTTCGCCGGCATATCCGGAGCCAGCTCTACTATGTCGCACGGAGTCCAGCTCGACCCAACCAGCCTTCCCCTGGGCAGATGGTACGTGCCAGTGTTCTTGTCCCAGTGGATTCTGTTGAACCTGACAGTGTTGGGCTTCCTGAAAAACGTCGCCATGCGAACCAGGTGTCTGACGTACTTCTTGTGCAGGCTAGGGACTGGAAGCTCCCTTTCCAAAAAGGCCCTGGTAAGTTTCTCTTCCAGCTTCGGCAAGTCCTTGTCTGTCAGGTTGAACCTCAATCTCTGGGTTCCGCACGTCGCTACCAGCTGGTAGTAGACGGTCCCTTCGATGATGACCACCCGGTCCACGTCCAGGAGGAAGTCGCATACCAGGGAGTCTTCCCCGGTCCTGTTACGAACGTAGGTCTGGCCTCGCTTCCGATAGAACTCCTTGTCGTCCATGCACACGCTGTCTCGGTTCATGCCAGACAGCAGGTAAGACACGCGCTCCGCCTGCTCCGGAATCATCGGCGAGGTGATCTTGTCCAGCTCGAACACACCCAGGTTCAAGTCATTGAGCAGTGCAGCCGCCTTGATGTCGTCCGACTCGTTCACGTAGTGTGTTACCGCTTGCGTCCATGCCAGCGCCTCGGACTTGTTCGTGTCAATGCCCAGCGGATCGAACTCCGTAACCACCCAGTCAAACTCCTTGGCTATGCGAATGGCATCCGTGCTGTTGCTGAAGCACAGCACTTGCTTGACCCCTTCCAGCCACGAGAAGTTCGCCAAGGGACTGGGGCACATGACAGGGACTACTTGTATGGCCTTGTTGATCGCTTTCCGTGTGCAGACGTAGATGAACTTCTTGAAGTCATCGAACAGCGTGTAGCTGTGCGCCTCCGGCTTCAGTCCAACCAAGCCTCGCCTGTCGGTGATCTGGTGGGTTCTCTGGGTGTGAAGGTCGGTAACGGCTGCAATCAGCCCCGGCGCTTCACACTCCACTACGGCAAGCTTGTAGGGCATCTCCCTGTCCAGGAATCCCCACTCGGCCTGCATAGCCTCGTCCATCAGAATCATTCGGCCCTTCAGGAAGGTCAGGCCTGGGTCGGCGCTCCATCCCACCCACAAGGCATTTGCTTGGAGGATCTTCACCGCAAACGGCGGAGGAGACTCCATCATCTTCTCGCCTTTCTCTATCCATTCCAAGGCTTCCAGCTGGTCTGCCCGGTACTGCAGGAAGTCTTCCTCATCTGCTATTTCGATGTCGAACTCCAGCTTTCTTCCCAGCATTACGAGAAGTTCAGCAGGGTCCTCCTTGAAATATTTCGAGGCATATTCCACTGTGTCACCCGCGAATCCACACCCGGAGCAGACTATCCACGCTCCTATGGATGTAGTGGTAATACGAGCTTGCGAGCCACATAGCCTGCAGGTACAATAAGCAGGCAAAGAGTGGGCTTTGTCTGTGGAGCCCATCAGCTCCATCAGCTCGGTAACGGGTACCTTTTTTGTGAGGATCATCTGTATGGCTACTCCAGATCGAGACCTTTACCACGACGGCGACCGGGGCCTCTTCCGCCAATTTCTGAATATAGGCGATCCACCCGGTTTCGTCAAGGAGGCCAGCTTCAGCCCGAACGCCATCGATCACATCAGCGATCAGGCCTTTGCCGACCCTTCTAACAGGCGCTATCCCTGCCACACGCGGCAGGACACCTACATGAGCGCTGCATACTTCGGCCTGCAGCACAAACAGGCTGATGATGCTCCACACATCAAGCAAGCGATCCAGAAGTTCGCTCGCCTGTGGAACATTGACGTCTCTCATCTTCTGGGACTCAAGCAGAAAGAGCCCACGCCTGCCGACTTCGCTTTGAACCTCTCCTTCCCGGAGAACGTTCAGTCCTTCCCGCTTAAGAACGCTGCTCAGGTCAAGACTTCCGCCCACAAGCTCCTGGCCGCAAGGCTGCGCATTCCTTATCGGCTTCGCAAGCAGGCCGCTTCCAAGATCCTGCAAGCTGCCTACGACAGGAAGGCTCTTCTTCAGAGCAAGGTAGTCAACGAGCTGAAGAAGATGGCAGGCGATGCCTTCCTCAACGCTGACAAGCTGCAGAACGCCGTAGCTGTTCGCCAGCACTTCGTCCGGAAGACCTACGATCACCCGAACCAGGCAAAAGAGCTGCAGCGCATCTGCGCCAGCATGTCCAAGGCTGCGGAAGCTGTAATCAAAGCAGCCAGCGACGACTACACGGAGAGCGTCCTTGCAACAATGGACGCCCTGGATCACAGGCTGGATCTCAAGCACAAGATCCCGCCGGTCGAGTCCGTCTTCGACATCGAGCCCGTCAAGGCCAGCAGCATCAAGCTGGGTGGCCAGGACGTTCCTCTACAGAAGATCGCGTCCATCGACCAGAACGTGCTGTCCGACATCGGCATCGACCTCACCAAGGTCACGACGTTCGGCGCCATCGACCTTGACAAGCTGGACAAGCACCTTACGCCTTACTCTCGCGAGATGCTGAGGATCCTCGTTTGAAGAACCCCCGGATGCAAGAAGCACAGAGAGTCCTGTCAGACGAGGACTCCTTCGCCACCGAGATGGTAATGATCCTGATAGACAGCTACGGAACCGAGTTCTTGAACTGGCTGCCGGAGACTGTCAAGCGAGAGATCCAGGAAGACTTCAGGCTCATTCCTCCGAAGTCTTGCATGGATAAGATACACGCCCTGACATCAATCCTCACCAGCAACATCTTCATGCAGTCCGTGAAGTCATTCATACACATCTGCAATGCCTTGAGCGCGCCTCCTCCAGTAAACTTCGTAGTCTTCGATCCTGCTGACTCGGAGGAGTGCGCCTGGGGCATTCTGGAAGCGGCCATCAACACGATGCCCCCTGGCTCTCGGATAGACTCTGACCTACAGATCAACATCGTCCGTGGTCCTATGGAGGAACGAGTCTTCGAGATGCCGTTCTCTGATGAAATCAGAGGCTACGTCTCACACGTCTTCACCCGGCAAGGGATACTCTACCCGCCAGGGTTCCTGAAAGAGGTAGCCATCTACGTGCAGCCCGACGATGAGCCGGGGGCGCTGTCCGAAGAGACTGATCCCGTCATCGGCGGGGCTATCATGCAGATGAAGTATGAAGAGTCCCAGGAACTGAAGAAGTCCCTGGTGGAAAAGCTGGCAGACCTGAATGCGCGGGTCGAGCGCCTTTCAGGTCTGCTGAGGATCAACCAGGCTGCCGCAAGAACCTGACGTCCTTGCGATACTTCACAGGACCCAGACCCCCCGGCTCATTGGCCAGCTTGTTGGCCATGGCCATATCGATGACATTGCCGTCCGGTCCCACCATGTAGGATCCGGACTCTCCGTTGTAGAGGGCGGTGTCGAATCCCTCAGCCGTCTTCTTCGCCGTAGCCACTTCTCTGGCTCTCAGCTCGTTCAGGGGCTTTACACTGTCTGCCTCGAGAACGACGATGACTTTCCTTTGGCTGGTAGTGAAATCCACCACCCGGATATCGCTGTTCTCGCCAGCGACCTTGTGATAGTCTCCAGCCACTGCAGCTTTCTTGTCCATTTCTCCTCTCACGCTGTACTCCTCTCGGGTTAGTAGCTGCTGATCGGCTCGTCTTTCATCTTGAACACGTCCCCTACAGGGCACACCTGCTCCTGGAACGACCTCTTGTCCATGCTATCCGGCACCAACACCCATAGCGTCGGTATAACCAGATCCGCTTCGGTCTCAGGGCAGTCTCCCCAGGCTCCGCCGTCCGTGTAGTAGATGACATAGTCGAACTGCTCAGCATCGTTGTGCTTCCTCAACCAATCAAACGCTGGCATGAAACTCGTGCCGCCTCTGCCGAAGAACTCCCCAAGCGACCCGAACCCTTGATACAGCACAGGCTCCTTGGCGATATCGGCATCGACCTGCATGATCCATACCTCAAGGCCTCTATCATACATCGAGGTCGTTTCTGCATCAACCACCTCTAGCTGGTGCTTCTGCATAGACCCCGACGTGTCGACAACGACGAGGACTTTGGCTCCTACCTTCCTGATCCGGCCAAAGCCCCATACCTCGGTGTCTCCATCAGCGTTTCGTATGTGCCTTCGAGCCGGCCTGTGAACGCACTTGGCTCTCTCGATCCTCACGTTCCTCGATTCGAAGATCCGTATGTAGTAATCGAACGGCACCTCTGGCTGCTTGTAGAGACTCTCGAAATACTCCCTCATCTCTGCTGGCAGGTTACCCTTGGTGAGCAGGTTGCTGTAGGAGTCCTTGAGGATGTCCTCAACTCGTCCTACGATCTGCTTGAAGGCCCTGCCTGCTGCGTTCTTGATCTGGTCGGAGGTCATGTTGGTGACCCTGCCACTGTTCTCTATGGACGATTGCTTACCGTCCACCTCGGTCTTCATTTCATCCCAAGAGCCCGCTGTATCATCCGAAGCACCCTTCTTATAGTCACTGGTGTCGCCGTCCCATTCCGAATCATCTTCTCCATCTCCTGATCCGTCACCTTCCTCTTCTTCCTCTTCTTCGCCGGCACCTCCACTAGACCCCTCTTCTTCAGGCTCTTCGCTCTCTCCTTCCTCTGTCTCTTCCTCCCGCTCTCCGTATTCGCTCTCTGCAATAAAGGCCTCCTCCTCGATATAGATTTCCGAGCTGCTGCCTTCTCCGTCTACTCCAAGGATTGCAGTCTCATCCGAGTCTCCCTGAGAACATTTCTGCTCTTCAAGCCTGTCCATGTACAGCTCGCAGTACTCTGGAACAGACAGGCCTTCTGGCATGTTCTGGTTCTCACATGTGGTACCTATCGGAGGAGACTTCATGCCTGAGACCGTGTACCACCAGATACGGAACTCCTTGTCGGACAGCCACAGCTCTACGATAGCATCGTTGATCATGTCTACCTGTATGGCGCCGTTGACCACGAGATCGCATGACTTGTAGACTACCTGGATAGGATAAGCCTTCTTGTAGATGCCGTCTATCACCTGGTCTATGTGCCCGAAGAACAGGTGAGCAAGCTCATGCTTCAGCATCTCAGCGAGCGCCTCCGTGTCCATGCCGAACAGGTAATCCAGGATGTTGACATACACGTCGTCCGTCACCGGATTGAACGATATGCTCATCAGTAGAGGCCTTCGCAGCTTTTCATGGTCCAGCACCCTGTACTTGACGAACGGAGCAGCGGCCCCTACAACCTCCAGCCGACCTGGAAGCCTCAGCAGGGTCCTTAGAACAGTAAGGTGAAACTCCAGATCCTTTATCATTTCACTCTCTTCTTGCTCAGCTTGCTGTATCGTCTGGTGAGAGCATCTGAGATAGCCTTGCTGTGCTGCTTCAGCTCGGGATTCTCCTTCACCATCTCCACAGCCAGCCTCTTCTGAAGGCTCGCGTTGATCTTGTCCAGCTTCTGTGCTATGCCGACCAGGATGTCGCTGTGGATGAAAGCAGAGCACTTGGCAACAGCCTCTATCTCTGCCTTGTTCATCTTCAAGCCCGCAGATGTGATAGTGGTCTGAAGCTCATATCCTGTGCAGAACAGCAGGTCGTTGTTGCCTGCGGATTTCCACTTCTCCAGCTTTCTGAGGTTCTCCTCGAGCTGGGCTGGGTCCAGGATGTCTTGACCCGGTATGGGCCAGGCATCGCTATCGGCGCCGTCCCTGAGGAACTTGTAGTACCGATCAACCGTCTTGCCAGACAGCTTTGTCTGCAGCAGCATCTTCTTCATGTCCATGCTGATATCGTCGCCCATGCGAAGCAGCGTGTCGCCGACGATCACCCAGTGCCTGCTGGTGAGCTCATGCCAGGCGCCTTTCTCTCTTCTGGACTGGTCGTCCATTCTCAGGAACAGCCTGAGCGACTCCGGCAGAACTTCGTTGTCCGCAACATATCGCATGAAGTCGTCGAAGTCAGGATTGACCACCAGGACATTCAGTCGATCATCGATGGCAACGTCCAGGATCTGCACGGTCGAGTACATCTGCCTGTCCGGAGGGTTGCCAGTGCCGGCAAGAAACCACCCTGGGTGGATGTGCAGGTTGCCAGCCTTGTACTCCGACAGGATCTCCCTGACCAGGTTCTGCTTTTCCCTGTTCGCTGTCACCAGCTCGTCCAGGATGCAGATGCCCTTCTTCTCTTCGCTGTCTGGCGGGTCCACAGGAAACCAATCAGGGGCTGCATAGATCGCCCTTCCGTCCTTCTCGAACGGAACCCCGAGATCGTCCTCGAGTGCTGTGGATCCTACCGAATGTATCGTCCAGTCCCACCCGGCCCTCTGCGCTGCCGCTTTCAACGATGCCGACTTGCCGCACCCGTGTGGGCCAAGCATCAGCCAGCACTTCGTAACGTCGAACCTCTCCCAGGGCTGCAGCGTAGCCGAACTCTGAAAGTCAGCCATGATCATCGCCACCGCCTGGTTCATCGTGAATGTCGTCTTGCTGTTCAGTGCTCTCTTGATCATTGATGGATCGAGGTCCATCGTCACAACATTGTCTTCCGGCATCGCCTACCTCCAAAATAGAACCTGTGTTCGACATTCCGCCCGTAAAACAGCATCTCTGTTACCTAAGGAAGAGACTCCGAGAGCTGTGCCATTACTCTTGGTCTCCTCCTTCCCTCCTCGTCCCCCAGCCGCTCCACTCCCTGTTGGGGGTGGAACTGCAGGGGGCTACTCCTCCTCCTTCATCAATTGGATCCAATCGAGGTCGTTGTTACATGCTACTTTCACAACGACTTCATCTGACGGGACCCAAAAGGCCGGCAGATCGTCGTAGTACTGCCGGTCGTCATTAGACGACAACTCGTACACGAAGAAGGTGTACGAGCCTTGCTGCACATTTGGGTCTATGACGGGCCACAGACCCTCCAACGTGCAGCTGATGGTGGGGCGACCAGAGATCACGAAGTGAACTCTATCTCCGTGTTGCCTCACCATCAATCGCTCCAGTGATACAGTCTCCTGCCTAACTGGAGAGCCGCCGTTGAACCTCTCGTCGTTTACTAGCACTACTACCTCCTCTGGCACATAAAAAGAGGGGAAAAGTAGACGCCCCCGCAAGAAGCAAGTGAATGCATCCTGCGGGGGCGCCAAGATCTAGGCCAAGCGCTGGGTGGAGGGTTTTTCCAGCGCCTAACCTTGTCACTATATTATAACATGAACCGTGGGTTCAATTTAGTGTTCGAAGACTATGGGAGTTTGCGGCTCCAGATCGTTCAACCCCTTGATGCTCCTAACCAATTCGTCTATGTCGTTCTGGATATCCTCGAAGACTTCTTGCCGCTGCCCGGCTGACAGGAACAGCAGGTCGATGGCGTCCACCCTGTAGTAGTAGTCTCCCTCGTAGGGCTCGTCCAGCGGGTAGTGCTCCATCTGCCACGGAGAGCACACGGAGATGAACTCGTCAACCACCTCCTGCCCCAGGTCAGCTCTCCTTCTCAGGAAGATAGCCTTCGGGCCTACTTCGACGGTGTTCTCCGCTTCCGTCACCGTCATCTTCATCCTGTAGCTCTGCGTTCTGCCTTCCACCATGTACATGCTGAACTCAGGCAGGACGACGATGCGCACTGTATCCTCAGGCGCCGGGGTTGTGGTTGTGGTTGTAGTGCTCATCGTCAGCTCCTCAAACAGTGATTTCTATTGGCGTGCCTCTCCTGCCTCTAGCCCTGAAAGTCACTTCGTCTGCGCCGTAGTATTGCCTGACCCAGCGGATGAAGTCTTTGTCCTTTGCGTGGGTTTTCACGATCTCCAGGAAGCGCTCCACCACCGCGATCTCCAGGCTCTTCTTCGCCCTGCGCGACGTGTTCTTCTTGCATCGCGGGCAGTTCTTCGGCGGGTTGATCTTGGCCGAGTCCAGCTTTCTGGACAGCGACAGCAGCACCGCCCTGTACTTCAGCAGCTGGTTCCCGTAGAACGCCGGGTCCTTCAGGCTGGACAGGATCAAATCCTTCGTCACTTTCCGGGTCATACCCGACTCCTGCATGGCGTTCAGAGTAACCTCTCCTTGGTGCATCGTCGATCACTACTCCGTCGTAGTGATTGCCCACTCTCCAGTCTGCCTGTCGGAGCGCCTCTCCCAACATGACATCTCCGCCATTATGGTAAATCCTCTCATCAGGCCAGTCAAGCTCCCTGATCACTTTGGTCCTCATCGCCCACCATCCACCGAGGATGAATACCGTGAAAGGCATGCCTCCGGAATCAACGAGTGGGAGTTTTCCCCTGTACCAGTCCGCGTGCTGTATCCACAGCAGCTGCTCGTTCGTCAGGGAGTGAACAGCCTTTCTCCCATACATCGCAACGTAGCTTTTGTTTGCCTCGTCCTTCTCTATGCGTCTGCACAAGTTGGTTAGCCAGCTCTTCTTCATCAGATGGCTGTCGTCATCGAACCACACCACCCAGTCAGTCCTGACACACTCGAACATCTCCCGCATCATGGGATACTTCATGATGTTCTTGTCGTGCTCCACCAGAACCAGGTCTTCCACGAAGGGCTTCACCTGGTGCAGCAGAAATCGCTTGGTCTTTTCGTCCGCTTCGTTCAGACCAACCACCAGCTTGTACATCCTCGTCCTGTCCACCGTGAACGCAGTGTTCTTGATGATGCTGTTGATGCAGCGGGTGTGAAGCTCGTGGTAGTGTGTGACAGTCTTCTTCTTACCGTCATCAGTGAGCGTTTTCAGGGGCTTCTCCATCTTGCCTGTACCATAGGCGCATACGCATATGGTCAGCGGCGGCTTCACTGCCTTGTAGACGTTCCGAAGCTTTACCGGCTTGCTCTCTACCAGCAGCTGCGGCTTGTCAGATTGCGCGTGCGGGCTGTCAGGTATGACGATCGCCTGCCTCTCGTCGATAACGATCGTCTCGTCTCCAGTGAGCAGGTCCTCTTTGTGACTCTTGGCGAACAGCGGAGTTTCCCCGAAGTACGACATCACGGCCTCTATCACCATGTCGGCGGTGATCATAGACATGCACCTGGGCAACTTCCTGCCGCTCTTTGTCTGGACCTGATTGGTGCATAGCCCTCTGCCCCTGAGCTTAGGCTCGGGAGAGGGCTCCAGGAGACCCTTCCAGCATCCCCCTTCTCTGCAGCAAGGCAGCTGACCGGCAGTGTGGAGATACTTGTGCTCCACCATCTCATCCAGCATCTGCTCTATGTCGGCGCCTGGGTTGGACCGAGACATGTTTCTTCGAAGGGTCTCCTTGTTGTACGCCTCCCAGGTCCAATGTTCCCTGCCGCCGGCTATTACCACGCATGGCTTGTTGAAAGCAGCAGCAAAGTGCATGGCACACGTCACGGGACAGATCACGCCCTGGCTGTGGTAGATGATGTTGAGGAGGCCCTCCAGGGAAGTCTCACCAACCACACTGGTCACATTCTCACAATCTATCGGCGGGTGTACGTCCCAGCTCTTGGCCCCTCCGACCTGAACAAAGCTGATCTTTCCCCGGAAGAAGTCCACCACTTCATGCAGCCTTTCAGGGTCCCACCACTTCGTTGTGATGTCGATCTTGCCGCCTGACATAATCACCCAGTAGCTGCCGCTCATCCAGGCAGTTTCCTTGCTATGCTCAGACAGGTGAATATCCGGCTTCAGTGCGGTCATCTTGATCTGGACGCCAAGCATACGATTGATGAAGTCCATGAAACCCCAGATGAAGTGCATCCCCTTGTAATTGCTTTCTCGGAGCTGATCCCCGTACTCCAGGTGAATGGTGTTCTCCTTTACGGGGTCCAGAGGCGTCAGGTATGGGTTGTTCTCCCACAGCACGTTGAGGCCTGGGGTCGTTCGAACGTCCGTGTAGAACTGGCCAGGGTACGTCTTGTGAAGGTCCCGTATGGCTGCCGTCATCACGGCGATGTCTCCGGGCGCCCTGTTGTGAATGAACACCACTTTCCTTCGTTTCACAGCTTCCTCCTATCGGTTCTTCAGGAACCTGTCTCGTTCCCAGGCGTGAAGCTCCTCATTCGTAACCGCGATCTCTATGCTGCCAGGCTCTACTGGTTCGCCGTCCCAGCAGAACCCCTGCCGGTTGTCCTCATACATCACATGACCAAAGCCCCACCCTGAGTACTCCATGACAGATCGGCCCCTCTGGATGATGACCCGGCCCTTGTGCTGCTTCATGGCCTTCACCCCGAAGCCCGCCTGAATCACTCCGAGGTGGTATGCCTTGTGGCTGTAAGCATTCGACGGGATCCAAACAAAGCCGCTACCCAGCGTCTTCTGCTTTTTCGGGTCACCGTCGAAGTAGAAAATGATGGGTGGATTTGGAGCCATCCGGATTCGGAGGTACTTGATGTAGTCAGGCAGTTCCCTTGCGTACCTGCCGGAGTCTGGCTCTCCGAAGTTCTGGCCCCATATGCCAGGACTATCCCCACGGAAGACAACGCTCCAGTTCGCATTCTGCTCAGGCTCGTCGCTTGCCGGCAGTGGAATATTGATTTTGTCTGTCACTCTTCCTCTCCAATTTCTCTTGTGAGGCCCGTGCGGGATGTGAACGACGAAGAAGTCATCCAGCTTGACCTGCTTGTCCTGGGGCCACAACCGCATGAACTCCAGATCTACATCTCCTGCACTTGGAAAGTCTTCCGAGTACCAGGTGCTTCTACCCTTCAGAGACCTGGCTCTCGTAGTCCACAGTTGGAAGTACCCTGAGGCGTTGTTGAACCTCTTTCCCTTCGGGGGCTTCCATGCCTTTACCACTTCCGGGTTCGCCAGGTATAGCCCTACGTCTGCTTCTTTGGGGCACAGCCGACTGGTGTAGTGCAGGCACCCTGGGTTGAGGATCCTGCTCTTGATCCTCTGACCTGCGTCAGGAGGAAGCAGGATGTCTGCATCCATTATAAGCACCCAGTCATTCAGGTCCAAGGCAGCAAGTCCGTCATTTATCCCTTTGCCCTTGTTGAACGCTGCGCCGCCGTCGAAGAACCTGGAAGTCACCACTGGCTCTATTCCGTTCTCCCTGCACACAGTCTGGGTGTCCTTGTCGTCCGGAGACGTCACGACAGCTACTCTGTCCAGGAAGCGCTTGTTGTGCGGAAGGGATATCCCAAGACAGTCTGCGTAGCCCACACACGTAACCACGCAGTCTATGTGCTTTGGGCGTATCGTGCTGTTCATATCGCTGGTGCGCTTCTGCCCCTTCGGCAGGTACCACTGCGACCTCGGATTCCAATCCTTGTAGTCTTCCATCTTGTAGGAAGAGACGTCAAACACCCGGCACTTAGAGGCCTTGGGAGAATCCACTGCCTTCAGCCTCTTCAGCATACCAGGAGACACGTCGTCTACCCCTTCGTTCGCACGCCGCCTCGGAAGAGGCATCGCGCATCCGCACAGCTTGCACAGTTCCAACTGGTATCCGAAGTCCTTCGGTTGCCGCTTCCACCACCCCGGCTCGATCGGCCATCCATCCGGGCCGTCCAGCAACGTTGCCAGCGTAGCAGCACACTCGCAGAAGTAGCACCCTCTCATGGTTACTGAGGACGACCACAGGTTCTGCACCCAGCATCTGTCGATCAGCCTGGCCTTCTCCTTTTCTGGGATAGGCAGCTCTTCAGAGGCGACAAGCATCGGCTGATGCATACCCGGATTCATGTGGTCGTTGATGCACTCGTACCCGAAGACGTCCTTGATCAGCTCCATGTGCTTGTAGTAGTGCCGGCCAAGGGATGTCCACAGACCCCTTCTCTTCTTCGGGTGTATCTTGGAGGCATAGTACTCGACATACTTCTCAAACTCCGGAATCATCGTGGGCTCCCCGCCCATGAAGCCTACCTGGCCTGGAAAGTCCACCAGAGACTGCACGGCCTGCCTGAACGTAGGAAATGGCATGATGAACGGGTCACTGTGATGCCCGCAAGCTCGAGTGCAGTTGGAGCACTTGTGCGGACAGATGTTGGTCACTTCTATCTGGATGATCTTCTGCTTTGCCGGGGATTTCATTCCAGGCTCCTACGGGGCCGGCGTTGACGCACAACCGCTCATGGCAATGGCTGGACACCCGCATTCAGGATTGAATGTGACAGTGACGGTATCGCTGTTGAAAGCGAAGTCTGCGCTCCACTGATAGTCACACAGGTCTCCGCATGTGTTGCTGCTGCCAGTTACGTTCCCTGACCGGCTGAAACCCATAGACCCGAAGTCTATCCAGGAGCCACCAACCTTGCTCAGATTGACACAGCAATCGCATACGTGGTCGTACTCCGTTATCGTAAGAGGCCCGGAAACTGTGCTGGACACCTGGAAGCTGCAGTCGTCAGGGTCGATGCACCCTGTGCATGTCAGAACGAATTGAATGTCGTAGACCTTGTTGTTTCCGCAGATGTAGCATCCACCCAGGATGTCTACGTCGGCGTCAAAGCCAGTAAGCAAAGGCGATGCAACATCTATGTCTACCAGCACACAGAACGTCTGACCGTTCAGGAACGTAAGCTCTGGGTTGTTGCCTGCCGTGAACCCGGACAGCGTGATCTCCCAGCACTTACAGGCGCATATGCAGCAGTAGTGCTCCAGCTCGAAAGTGTCAGGATCCAGCACTGGCTCGGTTGCGCACAGGTAGGGAGAGTCTTCACAGTCTTGCACTTCCTCGTTTCCAACGCCATCGCAACATATGCAGGGCTGATAACCTGTGCAGTCATCGCAGGCAGTCTCCACGGATACTGTAGCATCGCCATAGTTCGGCGGGAGCGTGGTGGTGCCCGGATAAGGCCCTGGGTTGGAAGCGTTGCCTCCCGTGCACAGCGTGCCAGTCTCCCAGTCGTGTGTGTTGAATCTGAGGATCAGAACGTCTGATGGGTCCCCTGACGGCGTGCAGTCACAGTCTCCCGTCTGAGTTCCGCTACTCCAGTACGTGAGCGTCAGCTCCACTATCGAAGCGTCCTGCTCATCATCACATTCGTCACAGTCCTCATCGAAGGTCACCCTGAAATAGATCTGCACGCAACCTGATCCGTCCTGCTTCGTTACTATGCCAGTCCAGGACAGCGCCCAGGTATCATCATCGCAGTCATCCACGTCGTACATGGCATCAAACGACGCTGGCAGGAACACCCAGCAATCGTTCAGGAATGCAAACGAGCCTTCGAAGCCGTCGAACACAAACTTGCCGCACGAGCAGTATTCCACGCAGCACCCGTTGCCTACCTCGGCCTTGTGCACGGTGTTGCCGGGCCAATCAGGATCGCAGCAGTCAATCACGCAGTCCGGAGGGCAGGGACACGCAGAGGAGTCCGTAGGCGCCGTGGGAGGAGACGTGCTGTCAGCACACGTACTGCCGCAGGTGCACACCCCTTCCACGGTTGTTCTCCTGTAGATGCACTTTATGGTGCTTCCATCCCAGTAAGAGCTGATATAGGTCCACCCAGTTGAAGAGGCATCAGTTGCGCACCTCTTCGAGATTTGAGATGGGGACGAGAAGGTTGAAGTGCTGCAGTCATACTCTGACTGCCAGGTGTATTCGCAGTAACACACTGGCTCTTCGGTAGTAGTAGGTGGCTGCGTAGTGGTAGAACACAGCACGATCAGGATGGCGATTACGTCACACAGCTCGTCCCACAGCGGCGGAATAAGAGACGGGTCCGAGCAGGCCGCAGGTATGCTTCCCCAGCTGGAACTTCCGAATGCAGCCGTCAGCATCGCTGCCACGGATACGAAGCAGTTGCCCGTAGACGAGTCCCTGTAGTAGGGATAGCACTCTTCCAGGGCCGTGCGTAGCGTCGTGATGTGGCTCGTACTGAGAGCCTCGCAATCTGCCGTACTGGGGGAAGGAATAGCTGCAAGACCGGCATGCGTCCTTCGACCGTTGACATCGTCATAGATGTCGTTGAGGAAGGTGAGTGTGATGTCCGTGCAGTCTGAGATACCACATCCCATTAAGTCTTCCACCTTCCATACACGTAGCCCTTGGTAAACACCCGAACCCCGTCCCCGTCAGTCTGCACATCGACGATGGCTTTCTCGTAGCAGTCATCCGTGTCCTCGATGGACATCATGTTGGTGCCTTTGGGGTATGTGAACGTCGGGTTCAAGTAGATAGTGCAATCAACGACAGATCCTGTCATGCTAAAGTCGAAGGCGCCATCCGACTGCGTCTTGTTGTTGATCACCATGTCGTGGTCGCCGCAGAAGCTTCCTTCCGGTATGCTCAGCCCGAATTCGAAGTTGAATCCGCAATCAGAGAACTCCGCCGTCGCATTGAACCCCCAGTCGTCAGCTCCAGTCACTACGTCTGTGGACACTGACGTGTCGAAGTCGCTGCAGAATCCAGCAAGGTCAGGAACGGTGAAATCAAACACGAAGCTGAAGTCGCAGTTGGAAGCTTCCGCTGTAACATCAAATCCGAACTCGTCTCCGCTGGTCTGATTGGTCTCGGTGAAGATGTTGAATTCCGAGCATATACCAGCGGGAACTACGAAGTCGAAGTCCAGGTTGAAGACACAGTCGCTGAATCCTGCAAGAGCGCTGACATCGAAGTAGTCGCTCTCCACCACGCTCGTGCGGACCTCGAAGTCAAAATCCGAACACGCGGCTGGAGGATACATGAAAGAAAAGTCTATGAAACGCTCACAGGGATCTGCGTCCGGATCATCATCCACCGGAAGAATGTCCATCTTCACATCGAAGTCGCTGCCCTGTTCCACGCTGATACTCGTTGTCAGCGGCCAGCACCCGTGATTCGGCGGGTCAGGAACCACGATTGGCAGATCGAAAAACGGACTCTCCTGGATGTCCAGAATATCCTCTGGAATCTCACAATCACTCACCAGGCCCGCAGAGATTCTCTCTACGTAGTCTATCGGGCACTCTGCTGTGGATGAGAACGCTGGGTTTGCCATTTAGAACCTGTGTTCGAAATTGAGGTCACCTGCAAATAACGCTCTCGGATACGTTCGCCCTGATGATGATCATGTGGTCATCTGGGTAACTCTCCACTTCCAGACCCCTGCTGCCCAGAAGAAGGAAGTTGCCTCTCGAGTCCACCTGTATACCGTTCAAAGTGAACACTACATCAGAACAAGCTGGGCCTCCACTCAGCAGCCCAGGCTCCATCTCCTCTTCCGGCGTAAGTGGTATTTCTCCGCAGGGCTGCCCCGCGCCGGCTCCTATCCTGGACCCGAGCGTCAGCAGGTTCAAGCTCTCCGACAGCCCTACCGATGCATTGTAACCTTCCACGAACTTCACATGACCCGTGAGATCCTCTGCTGCGACTATGGCTTCTCCTGCCGCTGAAGTTGTGGATGGAACATCCGTAGTCGTTGGGTCGCACTCAGGATCGTCTGCCTTCGTTCTGGCTTCGTTTGCCAGGTTGATAGACGTCACCGAGTTTCCGGCAAGCGGGTGTATTCTTTGCGGCTCCACTGCAAGGTATCCGCCGCGGCCTCCGACCGGGCAGTAGGTTCCATCAGCTACAGAGGCAGCGTCTGTCAGTATCCCAGTGACAGCAAACACGGTGATGTCGTCGTCGCTGTATTCGCTGTAGGTGATGAACTCGTCTGACACGTCTCTCTCCACGGTAAACGTCTTCACCGCTCCGCTGATGGTCACCCTGAAGGTGAAGGTGATGTCAGTGCCAGACTTCGTAAATGAGTACAGCTGAATGGTGTCGTCGTAGGAGTAGTCGTGCTGTGGATTGATCGTCACGTCCAGATCGCACAGCAGGCGGTTTTGCAACCACAGCTCCCCGTCATGACCCGGAGGACACGAGCCTGCAGCTCCTGCATCCATCTCGTAGAGAGGATAAAGGCGATACATGTTCTGGTTGTAGAAGTCGGCTCTTGGCATCAGTTGATCACCGTAGCTACCAGCTTCACTTTCAAACCACCATCTATGGGCTCGAACTTGATTGCGGGGTCTTCCACCAGCTCATCCGAGGCAAAGAAGAGGAACCCGCCGTAAAGGTCTGGCCCAAAGCCATTGATTGTCTGCAGGAATCGCCTGTATGTCAGCTCACTGTTCTCCTCATCGCATGCCTTCCTCAGATAGAGAGGATCTCCAACAACGTCTATGCGAACGTTGCCATCCTCTTCCGTGAGAACTACCCCGTCCTTACCGTACAGCCACACGTCTCCGGAGAAAAGGAGATCTCCGGCGATGATAGCTCTCACACCTGAGTCAGGCACGGGCACCACTACGGAAGATACCAGCTCCGTCGCTTCGAGAGAAAAGGTGTAAGTCCCATCCGACCATCCGGCAAACGTGGACAGACCTTGAGGACCTGGCACCAGAACTCCAGAGGACCTGCCATACTGGTCTGAGAGCTCTATCGTGGCTGGGCTCGATGACAACGTAGCAGATCCGGATCCCAGGTCTGCTGCGGTTTCGTCCGATATGCTGAACGTGAGCAGGTCGACGTCCTTTACAATGGAGCTGATGTATTGCCTGGCTCCGCCGCCTACGGGAAACAGCTTGGCGTCCACAAAGGCCGAATCGCTGATGACATCCCCCTGGGAGGACCTCAGCGTCACTTCGTCGCCGAAGGGATACCTCCTGGTTGCATTGATGTCACGCCACTCAGGCACCAACTGGTCTGGCATCCTCTATCTCCTTGAGGTCGTACAGAATGCCCTTCTCCTCGGCAAGCAGGTCCAGGACCTCGGCGAGGCCTCCAGGGACAAGAACCCCCGTTCCATCGCCGAGGTCCGTGTTGCCGGAGTCGTACCGTTCCTTGCTTCTGGCCACGCTTACATGGGTGGACCCATTAGACCAACTGTACACATAAGTCGGGCTTGCGTCCACTTCATATTCCTCGTAGGAGTCTGCCTGTTTGAATGCATTGAGGAGGTCCAGAGCTTGTCCTGAGTCTTTCATGGAGTATCCGCCGAGCTGCAAAGCCATACCCTTCTGGAACATCATCATACCTTCGAAGGTGTTGCGCTTTGGATCCTTCAACGACAGGGACCCAGCCTGTCCCATCACCATCCACGCAGCAGGCTGTTTCACGCAGCCTTTGTCGTCGCTGGACATGAGCGCAATCATGCCCTGAGACAGATGGTTGGGCAGGTAGATGTCGTCGTCGTCCCAGTGAGCGGCAAACCTGGACTTGCACTGCAGAAGCAGATACTGCCTTTTCTGCCCCAGGTTCGCGAAGCGCCTGCGGGTATTGATCACCTCTACCTGTGGATGGTCGAACGACAGCTCGATGTCCGGGTGGTCGTTGCAGATGATGAGCTTCCTGTTGGGCCAGTCCTGATACAGAAAAGACTGCAGGGCTCTCTGCAGCAAGGATATCCTGCCGTAGGTAGGACACAAGCAGGTCACCTCTGGATAGTGAACGGCTTTCGCCGTGTCCACCCCGTCACCCTTGAACAGGATCTTGTCTCCTAGCTTGCCGGGCGCCATGAACCTTCGCCTGAACATGTTGGCCATATTCGTTCTGGCGTCCATTGTCCCCCTGCCGTTGTGATCCTTCGGCGTGTCCGGGATCGACTTCTTGGTTTTCGGGATCTTCAATGACTCAGAGCCCTGCCGTTCCTGGCGCTGGGCCGCTGCATATACCCAGGGGAAGAACACCTTCGTAGCAGCATCCCTGTCCCTGTAGTGGTTTGGCCTGGTATCGTTGCCGGTATTCATCGTTGGCAGGTTCTTCAGCCCACCCCTGAAACATCCCAGCACCAGATGCTTCCCAGGCTTGCCTTCCGCTATCAAGCCTGAGACAGCTATGTCATCTTCCCTTGAGTAGGCGCTCTTCCTCATCATCGACACCTTGCTCAGCGCCAGCCGGTTCATCAGCATCAGCCGGCCCTTCACCAGGTCTACCGGGGTGTCTTCTGGTGGAAGCTGAATCTGCTTCGATGTCTTGTAGCTCTTGGAAGGATCCAGGATGACCCCGAAGGGTCCTACGATCGTAGACGCGGGCTTTCCCTGCAGTACCATGAGAGCCTTCCGAAGAACATCAGGCCTGGAAAAGCTGATGTCATCGTCAAGCGTGCAGATGTAGGGTGTGTCTGCCAGCGAAGCCATGGGCCACCTTGCCCAGCACCCTTCGTTGTCTGCTGCCTGTATCAGCTTGTCCACTTTCGGAACCGGATCCAGGGGGTCCCCGTTGTTCCACAGGAAGATCTTCGTAGGAACGTCCTGCATACGAATGGACTCTATGACCTTGGGGATGTTGCCCGGTCTCTTATAGTTCAGCAGCAGGAACGTGACCTCTGATCCGGGTCTCAGGCTCTCCACCTTTGGCTTCGCAACAACTTCAGGCTTCTTAATCGTGGAGTTTGCAGACCTTCCCAGAAGCTTCAGAGCTTCACCCTTGCTGTCAGGCTCTCGGTTGTGCTCCAAGGCCAACTCCAGAAGCCACTGGAACACTTCAGCATCCGATCGCTCCTTCAATTGACTGATCTGCTCCCTCTTCTTCAAGACCTCCGGGTTCTTCTCCAGCGCATCTATCCAGTCCTCAGTACGTTTGTTCCTGAGCATCGGCTTCCAGTGGCTGTTCCACAGAGAATCTCCGAACAGAAGGAACAGACACCCGATCTGGTTTCTCCCCGGATCTCCTCCAGGAACCTGATAAGGCTGCGAGGCTGAGTTTCGGAACAGGTGGTTTGCATGGCAGGTGCTCATGCCCCACACATCTATCCCAGCAAACTTTGCCATGATCGACAGGGCCTGCTCTGAGTAGCCCCACCGACCAAACGTGTCAAGCCAGGCCCCTCCGAGTTTGTCCCATACAATCTTGGGAATGGTGTAGCAAGCTCCGAGAAAGCTGGAGAGCCTTTCAAGGCCCTGACCTTTACTGTAGTGCCACTTGATGACCACGCCTTTCTTTCGGTGCCAGAATATGTTGGCACCGCAGCCGGTGGACTTGTTCGACATGCTGTGGCACGAGGGGCAGGCTATGCCCATCTTCTCCATAGCTACCCTGGAGGTCTTGCCTACTACCTCGTCCGGGAATCGCATGTGTGCGTCCACGAACGTGTACACAGACTCTAGGGCAAACTCTTCCCCGTAGTTCCTGGAACCTCCAACGCCCAGAGGTTCCGGCGACCGCACTATGGTTACCTTCTTGTCATCTCCAAGAACGTAGTCTTCGTGCCTGTCCTCCGGCGTCACCGGAATGTCGCTGAAGTCGTCCAAAGCGATGATCTGCTTGACCGTAGGATCTTCCGACAGGCTCTTGCAGGTCGCAACCATGTCTGATTCGTTGCAGCCTGTCACAATTACGGAGGTTCCGATCTCAGGCGTGAAACCAGCGCAGGATTTGCTGTTGCAGCCCCTGGCTGGAGTCTTCTGTCCAGGCTGAGCTCTCTTGTTGTGGCAGATATTCAGCCGCATGCACGACTTCTTCACCCCTCCGTGGTACTCGTCCGTCTGCTCTGCGAACATGCACTTCCCTGCTTTACCGCATCCCATGGTTCGTCTCCTCCTACGAGTACAGCACTCCATAAGCGGGATCGCTGCACATGGACATAAGCTCTGGATAGGTGCCGAGAGGCGGGCAAGAGCCCGGATCCGGTGTCGGTGCACCGGGGACGTCCACGGAACCTGTCCATACGTGCCCATAGGCGTCTCTCAGGTCCATCATCCATTCTCCTTCATAGCACCACAGCCTTGCATCCCAACCGCCTGGATGGAATGCATGGTGCCCTTCCCACTCGCATCCCGAGGTTCTGTACAGCACCCACGTCCCGTTCATTGTTGCGCACTCGTCCTTGTGCCCTATCGCATCGAAGAACAGCTGTTCAGGACAGGTGTCGCACCCGTCATCCGGGCATCCAGGGGATACTGTAGTCGAACTGGAACTTGTTTCTCCTTCTGTGCTGGTCTCTCCACCCGTGCTGGTCTCTGCAGTAGTTGTCGGCTCTTCAGTGGTTGTCTGAGGCACGGGGCACATGTCATCGCCGATGTACTGTGTGAATTCCCACGCACCGAAGCTGGACGGCGGATCGTTCCACTCGTCCATCTCCGCCTTGTAATAGTAGGTGCCTGAATGCTCGCACATCACCGTGATGTAGTACTTATCGTCGAAGGAATCATACATGATAGAGACGGACGCGCCTGTCTCTGGGTTGTAACCATCGTAGTCCCGCCCAGGCGGATTGTCGTACCCAGAGCAGATATAGGTGCCGTTGAGGCAGCACCCATCTCCAAACCCGGAAACTGTGACAACTACCTGATCAGGGCATTCCGGCTCAGCTGTCGTGGATGTGTCAGGATCAGGGGTCGTTGTTGATACGTCTGGCGGTATGTACTCGCTGACGCTTGCCGAGCCTGAAGAGCTGGAGCAACAGTTCGTGGACCCGGTCAGGGAGAAACTACCTGGAACACAGCTTCCTGGGCCTGCATCTTCGTCTCCATACGCAGACTCAAACGACACGAAGCTGACAAACATCACATAGATGTCTGTCGGCACTACCTGCGTTAGAGGTTCAATATAAGCAAAGGCAGCACCTCCTCCCTGGGGATACCCGTCCCAGTAACAGCAGTTGCAGCTCTGATGATCGAAGTCGTAGGTGTCGTTCAGAACTTCGCAGCACTCCGGGTACTCCGGCGTCGTGGTCAGATCCAGTATCTGCATGTACATCGAGAAAGCATCGCACGCTCCAGTCCACTCAGAGGTGGGATCGTAATCGTACACTATGATGGTGTGCTCGCCGGGCTCCCATTCTTCATACATCGGGGGGCAACCGTTGTTATAGTCGTAGCTGTACACGAAGGTATGGCAGTTTGCGCAGTCCAGGCTGAGCTGGCCTATGTGCCAGGTAGCTTGCCACTTGTCGAACTCACCGCCACTTTCCATGCAGCTTAGGCTGTATGTCCCATTTGACCAGGTGCAGCCGGTTTGCCTCGGCAGCTGCGAAATCCCTTCCCTGTAGCTGCATTCACATTCATGGAATGGAGTGTACCTTAGCTTGATCCACAGCGTCTCAGGACAAGCTGACTGGCAGATAGAGGAGTCGCACACCACCGTAGTTGTAGGCTCTTCCGTAGTGGTAGAGCATTCCTCATCCAGGTAGCAGGGACCGCAACCGGCATAGGAAATAGAGGTTGTCACGCTGCCATCGTCTGTCATGCTGCCGCCGGAGCAGAATGTCAGGCCGTTACTTCCAGAACTGACATAGCCGACATGCTGCGCGACAGAGACCGGGTTGATGCCCTCGTCGCAGTCGCCGCTGCAGCCATCAGCGGAAAACAGCTCAACGTCCACGTTGGCAGACTGCTGGGATCCCTGCAGACAGTCCTCTCCAAAGACCCAGGTAGTTGCATACTTGACGTGGATCACCACAGAGCTGCCGCCAGTCGTAGTCTCTGCGGTGGTTGCTCCTTCTGTGGTGGTAAGTTCACTGCCCTGACAGAAATAGGCTTCGCCTATCTCTGTAAGTATGGCGCCGGGGGAATCGTCCAGCTCTGAATAGGTAACGGGCACCCTGTAGGTGTTGCCATTCAGGCCAGCCAGCGCTCCCGTAAGTCCGGAGAATGTGACGTCCGCGCATCTACACAAGTCAGCGCAGCAGTCAATGTACTCGAATCTGTATCTCGTAGATCCCGTCCCTTCACAGCAATTTCCTCCAGTTGGAGCGGGAGTAGTAGGCTCTTGTGTCGTAGGCGTAGGCGTTGTGGGGGCCTGGCTTGTGCTGGGGGGAGAGGTGGGGCCTTCAGTAGTGCCAGGCCCGCTCGTAGTCGTTGTTTCTGGTTCTTCAGTAGTGCCTGGCTCTTCCGTAGTGCCTGGCTCTTCCGTAGTACCTGGCTCGCCGGTGCTTGACGTAGGAGGTTCTTCAGTGGTTTCAGGCTCTTCAGAGGTGCTTGAGGTCAAAGGCTCTTCAGAGGTACTTGAGGTCAAAGGTTCTTCAGAGGTGCTTGAGGTTGAAGGTTCCTCGGTGGTCCCAGGCTTCACTGTAGTTGAAGTCGTGGTATCCAGGTAGCACCACTCTATCTCCAAGGACGCTGGTCCAGTGCAGTCCCAGCTATCAATGAAGTTGTACACGCCTACAGGATAGTCCCCTTCGTACTTTATCCCAAGCCACTTCAGCCTGGAATTGCACACAAACTGAAGTATCCATGCACACAGCTCAGGCACCCATTCAACTCGCGTCCACTTCCACTGGAAGGCCTTGTCCTGAATGGTCCAGCCTTTGCCCATAATCCACAGGCAATGCCTTCCAAATTCAAACGTGCCATCCCAGGCATCGAACTCCAGGTTGGTCCAGCAATCTTCGATGCAGCCGGCGTCTATCTCGTCACCTTGCCAGTCTTTGACTCGAATGCATCGAACGATGTCCCAAGGCATAGGACAAGGGCATATGTAAGACGTGGTAGTGGCTGGCAGCGCTGTAGTCGTGAAAGGAGGGTACGTGGTAGTGTACAGGTCAGGGCAGCCCTCGTCGCAGCACACAACCTGTGGACCTTCAAACCCTAATCCGTCGCATCCATCCACGCCATTCAGAAACTCAGTGAACTCCAGGTCATCAGTGCCGTCGTGAAACACCCACAACTCTGTGATCTCGTTGTAGTAGATCTCCGGCAAGCCAGGCAACCAGCCCCCATCGGGAATCCATCCTTCGTACAGCGCCCCAGGCCCAGACGCGCCAGCACCATTTGGCGTGTAGTGGGTCTTAATCCCTCCCCAGTTGTAGCATTCACAGAACGGATATGTTGGCACCTGAAAATCTCCGTCTACGTAGTCGTAGGCTCATCGCAACATGCAGTCACAGGCCCTCCGCCCATCCAGGCAAGCCCACCACAGCCATCCAACCCGTTGACGAGCGCGGCACCATTCCAGTAGCCAAATCCATCATACAGCCACTCTTCCGGAGGACCGCCAGGGAAGATGAAAATCTCAGGCTCCGGTGGCCCCGTCCATCCGGTTAAAGGATTCACCACCCATCCTTCAAACCCAGTGCCTGGACCAGAGCCTCCAGCCATGTTAGGCGTGTAGTACAGTTTGTATCCGCCAATCTCATAGCAATCGCAGAACGGCCCGTTTATTCCGCCCACTTGGCCAGTGACTGTGAACTGCGTGCAGCTTATTCCATCCGTGGTTGTGGGCTCTTCCGTAGTCGTTGTCTCTGGCTCTTCAGTAGTGCCCGGCTCTTCCGTGGTGCCTGGTTCACCTGTAGTCGTTGTTTCTGGCTCTTCAGTAGTGCCCGGCTCTTCCGTGGTTGTGGTGTCTGGCGCTTCAGTTGGCTCTTCAGTGGTGGAAGTTGTGGTCAGCTCTTCACAGGTTCCGTAGCATACCCAGTCTGGCTGACCAGCCCATCTCAATCCTCCACAGCCGTCCATACCATTGATGAATGCAGGGCCTATAGGATAGAAACCTGCGCCGTCGTGCATATACCAGTATGGCGCGAAGTAGAAGATCTCTGGATTGAAGTGCATCATTCCTTCGTCGCCAGCTCTTACCCAACCCTCTTGGCCAGTTCCTGGACCTGAACCTCCAGCCCCATTCGGTGTGTAGTAGTAGAGCTGGCCGTCACCCAGCCACTGGTAGACGGCACAGAACGGGGTGGTTATACCGTTCATCATGTTCAGCAGCGTTTGCTCACAGCATGGACCCTCTGTAGTGGTAGCCTCTACAGTCGTTGAAGTTGGAGTAGGCGTCGTGGTATACCCAGGGCATCCTGGCGTGAAGTTCGACGAGTATCTAGCTAGGTGCCAGATCATCACGTTGTCCAGCTTCCCATCGAAGTAGGTCAGATACCCGTCGCCACCTCCAAACCTCTGACGGCAGATATAGACGAACTCCGAGTAGTCGGTGATTGACAGGCTGCCTATGTTGTGAACGGTGCCCTGTTTTACTCCATCGATGAAGCAGGCCCAGTTGCTGCCGTCTCGAACGAACGCAAAGTGATACCACGTACTGGTGCTGGGCGTGAATGACCAGTCGTAGGCAGTGCCCTGTAGTACTGAGCGGATGATGCCAGTCTCAAACCCTATAAGCCAGCTCTGAGGATGCGGCTGGTTTTGCCACGAGCCTTGCCCCCAGCCTATAACAGGCCTCTGATTGCCACCTCCACCGGGCACGACATCGAAGTAGGCCCAGAATTCAATGGTGAAATCGTCTGACCCGAAGTCCCAATCATCATCGTCGTTCATGGTCAGGTAATCTTCTGTGCCATCAAACTCTCCAGAGGATACGCCGCAGATAGGTCCTGAAGTTTCCGTACTAGCACCGAAGTGAGCCGTTACAGGATGAGGAGCATTCCCACCTGTGGCAGAGTCCGTAAACACTTGACCTTCGTCTGCTCCTTCCATCTCCAGGAACAGTACTAGGTCTGGCGGCCATAGCGTAGTTGAAGGCTCTGGCTCCTCAGTCGTTGAGGTTATTGGCTCTTCAGTCGTTGAGGTTATCGGCTCCTCAGTCGTGGAAGTCGTAGTGGCAGGCTCGTCCATAGAGTGAACCAAGCTCTGTTCGCAGCAAGGCGCAGGAGTGGTGGTTGTCGTAGTGGGCTCTTCAGTCGTTGGGCCTTCTGTAGTCGGACCTTCAGTCGTTGGGCTTTCAGTCGTTGGACCTTCAGTCGTTGGGCTTTCAGTCGTTGGACCTTCAGTCGTTGGGCTTTCAGTCGTTGGACCTTCAGTCGTTGGGCCTTCGGTAGTAGTGGGTCCAACCGTAGTGGTAAGAGGCGCAGCCGTCGTAGTAGGTCCAGACGTCGTAGTAGGTCCAGACGTCGTAGTAGGTCCAGACGTCGTAGTCTCAGGTGCAGGGGTGGAAGGCGCAACTGCAGTTGTAGTGGATCCTTCGCAGGCAAACTCAAACACCGTCACCTGAAGAGCTCCTGACACGTAAGAGCCTTCAGGGAAGCAGGCGCCAGGTTCATCTCCCTCCGTAGTGGTCTGATCCAAGAACAGGGCCTCGGCAGTGCCGGGGGTTGCTGTGTCGTCTATCCAAACTATCCAGCCTCCCTCGTCCTGGTTTCCCCCAGTCCATTCCAGCCATACGCTGTAACCGTCGTAGGATCCGAACCACAGACAGTCCGAATCCCAGTTGACTGTTACCTCTTCTCCGGCGGGTATGCCGCTTACATCAGTGTCGAAGTAGATGCAGTAGCTGTCCTTCAGAACGCCTCCTAGCCTGCAATCAGCGCACAGGGCACACAGGTCCGTCCCTTCCAGAATGTTGCCCTGGTTGTCCGGTAGTCCGTCAGCTTCGCTGCAGATGTCTTCCTGCAAAGACAAGCTGGTGTAGAGGATATACTGGCCTATCTTCGTCTCGTCGGTTACCTCATAGGTGCTCATCACCAGTATGTCGATGTTGCCGTTGCAGTCTGGCATGACACCGTTGATGCTGCTGATTGCATACTTGCCGCACGTTCCGCTCTCGGGTCTGCCTGCGCACGGCCCCGCATAGCCCTTGAGAAGCTCCACGTCATCTTCGAAGTCTATGCCTATGCCTATGGCCTCTACCAGCTCTCCACCAACCAGGATGGTCTCTTTGGTGAGTATGAGATCCGGATCCAGCGTGAGGAGAACATCTCCAACAAGCACCTGGGAAGTACCCACTCTACCTATCGACAACACCGGAGGGGTGCCCAGGCGCCTAACCAGAGAAGGCAGCAGCTGCAGCTGATTGGGGTCTGAGAATATCTTGGAGAACGTCTCACTTGCGACACCGTTTCCAAACATCACCATTCCAGCCACGTCATCTCTGCTGGGTGACAGCTGATAAGCCCTGTATGGCTCTACAGGCTGAGGAACAGCAAGTACTGCTACAGGCTCAAACGGACCTACAGACGCAGTAGACGTGGACGTCAGGCGCCCGGAAGCTGCCAGAATGGTAAGGGACACCAGGTAGTCCGTTACGGAAATGGACGATACAAACAGGCAGTCTCCAAGGGACTGGGGCATTGAAACCGACATGTTGACCAGTACGGAATCCGGAAGCAGAAAGCCATCGTCGGACAGCCGTTCACACATGTCGTTGAACGGGTAGTTCCTCGATTCGTTCTGCTGCAAGAATCCTATGGAGTACTTTGCCATCAGTCATGCACCTTGGGAGCGAGCAACGCTGCATTCTTGTTGATGCTGCCGCCTGGGTAAGCGAAGGAAACGTTCACGATCTTCCCGGCTTCGTGCCCTTGCGCCTTTGACCAGTACCAGGAAGCGTGCAAATAGAGCACCTGGGACGGCTCCAGTACCACGCCGCCTACGCTGGGTGCAGCCAGAGACACCCTGTCGCCTCCGTCTATCTGGTAGTAAGCCTGATCGGTCAAGAGCGTCCCGTCAGTTGAGAACGACGCACCGACTCCGAACAGGGTAGTGTCCGTGTTGTTGACGAAGTAGCCCTGCGCCGTAACGGCCCATCCATGGGATGGAACCACGAACAGAGCGGCCTTGGTGATCTCTCGATTGGTCTTTTCAATATTCCAGGCTGACCCCAAAGCTTTCAGCTGAGCTCTGGCATCGTTTACTGCCTTGTTCACTGTCACGAGCCGAAGGAACAGCTTCCGGATCGCCCGGTATACCCGCACGTAGTCCGCACACTCGCAGCAGGCGTCACACAGGTCGACAATGCGCATACCCACAATGATCGGCAAACCGTCCGTAGTCGTGGTGGACTCTTCTACCAGGGGTATGATCTGAAAGCAGTCGTCCCCCTCGATCTTGAAGTCTCCTGCGTCGTCTCCACCTGCGCCGTTGAAGGTCCAGATGTTGTCGTCTTCCTCGCAGGCATCCCACCTGCCCAGACCGGCCCCCGCGTCCGCGTTGAGGGTTATGCCCGTGCCCTCATCGTCTATCTCCATCAGGCAGTTGTAGCCCTCTCTCAATATGATGGTGCTTCCTGCGGGTGGAGGTGTAGTGGTGGCGCCTTCGACAGGAGCATCGATCCATTCCACCAGGTCTATCCGATCAATCACGCAGGAGTCCACCAGCCTTGCGTTGGTTGCGGCTATTGGGATGGCAGCCAGGTAGAGCGCCCTGTCTACTACCAGCTTGCACAGGCCAGAATCATTGGACCACTGCAGCACTCTCCACGGGCCGAAGTCGGAGAACGAGAAGTCTCCGGAGGCTCCGGAGAACACCGTTGTGGCATCTTCATACTCGAACAGGACAGCGTCCGCACTCAGGGAGACCAGATACACCTTCTGATCGTCCCGCTCTGAGTACAGCCTGACCTGGGCATCCGCCAGTATGTTGCCGAGATCTGCTGGTGAGTCTGCAACATCGACGAGCGGATAGGAGATGGAGAGTTTGTCGCTGAAGTACTCAACGGTCATCAGTTCTGCGTCCGAGATGCCAGGATAACTGAGGTTGCGTTGGCGATGGCAGCTTGCAGCTGACTTGCCAGGGACTCCAGGGTAGCGATGTCATCCTTCATCGCACGGATGTCCGTCATGATCACCTCTAGCTCATCACATCCGCAGCATGGCTCGGCGCAGCTGTTGACCAGCCGGATACCGTTTGTGATCTGCTGTATCTCTATGCATGAGGAGCCTTCGATTATGAAGTTGTTTCCAGCTACTCCTATGCCGCTGATCGTGCGGATGGGGTTTGCTTGCGCCGCATCGAAGTTGCAAATGCAGTCAGCCAGAAAATCCTCATCGCCTATGCAGTCGATGCGTATGTCGTTCTCATCCCCGGAAGCGAGCACCTCGAAGGAGATGTTTCTCCCAGGCAGCAGGTTGATCACTCCTGTGAGCTCTGCCTTCGTTTCCCCGATAGCGTCCTTCACCACCAGCTTGTGGACGCCTTCCAGAGACGGTATCACCGTGCGTGCGCTCAGCAGACCTCCAACAGCGTCCCACTCGTAGGCGCCGGCCAGAGTGTCCAGAAGCGACTCCACCTTTCCGATTACAACAGCCCCCTTGCTGGTCGAGAAATCGCCCTGCCCTGACAGCTTGAATGCGCTGTAGGCTTCGAATCCCGTCACCGGGACGGTAGCCACAGCGGCAATGTCCCCGTTGTATCCGAAGTTGAGCGTGATGCCGGTGGAGAACACAGCCAGGGAATGCAGGTGAAACAGAGAGGGGTCCGGGCCTGCTTCAATAGGCACGGACCAGCTGAGGTCAACCAGGAAGTCGTTGGGAAGCTGTACGGAGCCACTTGTGTCTTCTCGCGTAGCGGTATCGGCCAGGGGAAAGTTCCTCTGTTCGTTCCGGTTGTACCAGTCCACAAACCATGCCTGCTCCGCCATCGTGGATCTCCATTACGGTGCACCCGTTGTCGTAGTAGCTTCTGGACCTTCGACGCGGAATATCATCTTCGGCAAACCCAGGTCGCCTGGGTAGCTGTCAGCGTCTGCGTCTCTGGCAAGGATGAAGTTCACAACGTCTCCAGCTTCGACAGAGATCCTGTCACTGCTCTTCATTGTGTAGTTCCCTGCAGACAGACCCGTGCAATCGTCGGGGAACACATCCAGCGAAACGTAGGTCGTGGTGAATGGAACTTCCGCGCACTCGTCGTCAGGCTCCGGATGGATGAGGTAGCTCAGGTCCATTCCAGGCAGATTCCCCGCCTGCGTGGCAAGGAACCAGAACTGCATGTAGAGCTCGGCATCTTCTGGGATGCTCACATGCGGCACGTAGACCTTGAAGGACATGGACGACTCGCCGCTGTTGGGGAACGAGTAGTAGAGCAGCGTGCCTTCCTGCTTCACCTCTTGCACCCTGTTGAGCCCTATCTCTACGGGGTGCCCTTCGAGGCCGAACGCATTCGGGTTGTTGAAGTAGAGCGTGACAGGCCCGTAGTAGAACCCTGTGGCGCTGCCGCCAATGATCTCTGGGTTGGGTCCGACCAGCTGCAGCGTCTCCGGAGAGCCAGATCTGATCTTCTCCAGCACAGGACCCTGATTGGCCTGGCTGCCATTGAACGACTTGATCACCTGGTAGCCACTTGTTCCTTCCTGCAAGTTGATATTGAAGTCAACGTCCAGCTGCAGGTCCCCGCGAACGGCGTCACCACCGGACAGGTCCTTCACAGAGATCGCAGACCCGGAGGCAGGCCGTAGAGAGGTGACTACCGACGCTGCGGTTTTGTACATCAGCTTGGTAAACCACAACGTCAGCTTCATCGTTTCGTCGACTTCACAGTCTGTGAGAACTGGAGGGCTTCCACCGCCGTCGTAGGCTTCATCCCACGGGGCGTTTCCCGATGAGTCGTCCGTCCACCAGATCCCGAACTGGTCGATGATAGCTTGCCCGTTGGGCAGCAAGTTTACCGCTATGCCGTCTTTCTCTAGGTAGCTGCTCTCGATAGGTATCGGAGGAAAGACGGAGAACAGGAAGTCGTTTACGAAGTAGTTGTATCCGAACTTCGCGCACTCCGGAGCTCTTCCTTCAAATACGGCATCGTCCGCCGGCAGCCACCCCTCTACAGTATCATCCGGCACGGTGATCTCGTGGGTTCCGCCTGGGCCTGGGTTGTTTGCAGTGCCCGCAGGAACCGCTCGCAGGTCAAACTGGTAATGAATGTGGCTCTCCCACGGATCCTTGTAGCCTATCTTGAGGAACCCGGAAGTTGCACTGTACATGTGCAGCACCGGGATATTCATGGGCTGGGTACTGCGTCTCACTTTACCCGGTGTGACCGTCGACAGGTTGTAGATGCCTGGGGTTATCACGGCATCTTCCACCGTCCCGCTCAGATCTATGCCTTCGAACGGACCCATGGTGAGAATGTCCGCTGTGGTAGCGGTGTGCTTCAGCGTAACGAACCCAACAGTGTAAGAGGACGCTGACAGGGTGATCATGCCTCCCTCTACCGTCTCAGCATCCACCAGCGCTTTGTCATACCTGTCAGTGTCAGGGTCCTTGTATACGAAGTCCCCTACAGCCACGTCTGGCTCAATCTGGGCGTTCCTGATGTAGAGCTGCTCGCCGGCTCTTGCGACGTCTAGCACTGACTTCAGGTACTCCTGCCGCTGAATGATCGCAGACAATATGGAGTTGATAGATCCCTCGTCGACAGCATCTTCCCCGTTCCTTATCAGGCGATCTATATCTACCCACGAAGGCATTTCTCACCTCTCAATTTCGAACACAGGTTCTAAATCAGGTGTCGTCGTGGAAGTCCAGCGTCCACTGGGCGCCGACCTGGTTTATCTTCAGTTGCTTGATCCCGTACACCCTGGCAGCGACGATGTCTCTCGTCACATCCAGCGCATCTACAGCGCACACCAGGGCTATCCCGTAGACGGCGCTGTTGCTTGCCTGCGCGAAGGGCTCGCCAAAGTAACCGGAATCTCCGGTAGTTTGGGCGAAGAACGTAGCTGCATTGCCAACGTACTTGCTCAGATCCGTCGACACCCTCGGGCTGTACGCAGATATTGGAACGCGAAGAAAGTCCACGTCCGGAGTGCTGTCCAGGTTGAGGAAGTAGGTGACGTCGTCACCCTTGTCGTTGGTGGGGTTTGGTGCCGGGTCTCCTGGGGCGGACAGGTTCTTGTACTCGAAATACATCATGTTGATCTTGTTGTCGCTGGAAGCAGCCAGCGCCAGGAAGTCCCACATCCCATACAGCGCCAGGTTCGGACTGTGCCAAACCGTGGGAAGATCTATCACTCCTTCGGGTAGAACGTTCCATAGAGAGACTCGGCCTTTCAGATTGGCAGGCCGCACAGTGTCTCGAGTCAACATTCTGGAACCCCTTTCACGAGTACGTGTTCAGACGTGTTGTCGGGATCTATGTCTTCTTCGACCGGCTCGTCGCAGTCATAGAACCCCAGAGTCTCCGACAGGCTTTCGCTGGTTACGCTGTCCGTGGTAGAGACCTCGTTTATTATAATGAAGCTGGAATCAGGGGGCAACAGAGACGTGATATCGTTCACCGTGTAGATGTCGTCTACTGCGGCTCCTTTGACCCGTATCAGGTAGATGCCTCCATGCATCGTGTCGACTGCAACCATCAGAGGATTGGTAGACGTGCCAAGGTAGTCGGTGATACTCGTGCCGGTTTCCCGCTCTCGGCGCCTCACCTCTCTCCAGAAAGCCTCCACGTCTTCATGGGCTCCGCTGATCTGGAACCTGCCGTTTACTATCGGGGACGTCACGTTCTCGAACAGTAGCTCCCCGTCCATATTCACGCCGATGTGGCCTGACCCCAGGGACAGCGCTGACAGGTGGTTGAGTATGTCAGTCTTGTTGTAGTAGAACTGGACAACATCCACCATCGAATCGAACAGGCTGAGCGTATCTCCCACGCTGACGATCGGTGTGGCATTCTCGTTGAAGGTGTAGACGCTGCTGTCCGTGACAATGATCGTGGGTTCCCCAGCGGTGGAGTATATCCTCTCCACGGTCTCCCCATCCACTTTGCACGTCTTCACACCGAACATCGCGGATATCAACGCATTGACCACCTGCCTCGAAGGCCCCAGCACCAGGCAATCGTAGATGGCGTTGGTCAGGTCCTTATACCCCTCCAGGGATTCGACGTATTGACCAACGTTGAAGGCGAACTGGTAGTAGAGGGCTGCGATGTCGATCTTCACATTGAAGGCCCACAGGGATATGGCCCTGTCTGTCACGTTTCCTGCAGCGTCATAGATGTCCCTGACAGGGAACACCTTGAAGGGATCCTTCAGGAAGACAACTGTTCGGTTGTCCGTGTCTATGTAGAAGTCCGATCCTTCAGACATCACAGCCGTAGGGCTGGAGGGGTTGTCCAGGAATCCGGAGATGTACTTGATGTCCGCAGGAAGCTCGAAGTTCGTCTGAGTCGACAGGGAGAAGGGCACCCCGTAGTCAAACACCTGGCCCGGAGAGAAGTCCGTGTCTGCAGGCTGAGGCCCGTAGACTGCTCCCTCCCCGTAGTTGAGCAGGTTGAGGGGCGTGGCGTTCTTTGCCGACTCCAGGAACTCGATACCGTACCACCGCTGCTGCCGCAAAAGCGGAATGTCGAACCTGGAGATGGAGTCTACGATCTCCAGGGTGGACCTGTACTGGTCTATCCAGTTCTGCCCGCCGGAGTCCAGGAGAGTAGACAGAAACAGGTGATCCTCAAAGATCTGATCCCAGAATGTTCCCAGGGTGGAAAGGAAAGCCTTACCGCGCTCGATGTTTCTGTCATAGATCACAGGATCGTCACTCCGATATTGCTCGGGTCTACCATGAACATCACGGTGTTCTCTGAGATGTTCTCTTCCGGATCTTCATCGAAGACGATCTCGTTGGTAGATGCCACAACTTCAGTGACATTGTCGGGGCCGTACAGCGTTCCGGTAACGTCCATGGGAAGCTGGAGCTCTCCCGTGACGCCTATCACTGAGTAGATGGCGCTGCAGATTACGGAGATCGGGAAGTCCAGGCGGAAGCCGAGGCCGTTCACCCGAGTTGCAATGGCAGTCCTCACTGCAGCGGCATCGATGGTTTCACTGCTGGTGCTGAGAATCTCGACGTTGATGCTCAGCATGCACGGTATGGGTCCTCGTGCGATGTAGTCCGATGACGGAGGCATCAGCTCGCTGCTTCTCACGTAGGCGTTGATGTCATCGATGTCAGGCATCTTCAGCACAGACACGTCGTATTGCCCATCGTCGTCCGGATCTGTGAATTGGACAGAGTAAGTCATGTAGGCGCTGGCGTAGCCTTCAGCTTCCGTTACTATCGTCGGGATGATCTCTTCGGTCGTAGGTATGGAGATGGTGCCGTTCACATTCACCAGCGTGAGGCTGGAGGACTCGCTGTCTACTCTGCTGACGCGAAGCACTCCATACAGGCCAGCGGATTCCTCGGAGGACAAGGCCACTTCCCACAGATGAGAAGCTGTATCCACCAACGTCGCCGTCTTCGTGATCGTCTCTGTGAGGGGGTAGCTCCGCGTCTTCACGAACACATCGGCCTTGGAACCGGAACTGAAAGGCAGGAGAGCGTGGGAGTCCCTTGTCATCTCCGCCTGACCGTGCCCGGTGATCGACGCATCAACTACCTGAGGGAACTGCGCCTGCACCTTCCCTACCACAGCGTCTCGCCCGGATGCCAGCGTTGAAGCAAGACTCTGCCTCAGCCGCTCCACCATCTCTGCGTTGGTCTCTGTGTCCGTGCCCCCAGTGAAGTCCGACTCGGCATAGGCATAGATGAAACCTTGCGGCACCGGGTCCAATGTGAACGGGGTGTCCTGGGATACCTGGTAGTCGGCGCCGGTGCTGGAAGCGACAGCATCGATCTTGAAGCTGTAGTTTCCGTCAGACCTTCTCGTGATGATCCTGTCCGTGTCAGACACCACGGCTTCAGGGTTTGGCGTGCCTACGAATGTCTCCTGGATGTTGAAGTCCAGCTCAGCCGCAGTAGCTACGGTCCCTGCGGGCACTGGGGTGGACACGCTCTGGCTGATAACAACTACGATCTTCCCGGTAGCCTGCGTCCCAGACACCCGCTCCGCACGGTAGTTGGAGAACAGCAGGTCAACCATCGTATCGTCTGCTGTGTCCGGGTTATCCTGGATAGCCTTCAAGGACGAGCTGTTTCGCCAGTCCTCCACGTAGATGTCCTGAACGCCCATGAGCAGGCCCTGACCGCGAAACAGCAGGGCATCAAACACACCCCCAGGCGACAGGTCCATGTTGGGGAACTCTGCCTGGAGAATGTCGCGCAGCAGTTGCTGCCTGGTCTCATAGTCCGTCTGCTCAACTCTTCCGAGATCGTTCGTTATGTCCAAGCTCATTTGATCACCAGGGGTATGGGCACTATGACGGTAAGATCGTCTTCGTTGGTAGAGATCTCTATGGCCATCTTCATCGTGTACCCGTCGTACTCGATAATGTAGCCTCCCAGGTCTTTGAGCACTTCATCCGCCGGCGTGTCGTTCTGCAGGACATTCTCGGCGAAGTACTCGAGTATGTAGAGCGTGGCTTCACCGAAGGCTGCCATCGCTTCATCGTCTGTGACAGCTTGCCCGGTGGAAAGCTCTTCCATGAAGAGCGTTCCGTAGTCAGGCCTGTAGGGGTCTGACCCTCGTATGGTCATCAGGATGTTGACCACCCATTGCACCAGCTTTTCAACGCCAGTACACACTGTTGGGTCATTGCCAAACGCCAGCTGTACCCTGGAGCGGCTCAGGGTCTCCAGCTTGGGGATGTAGCACAGGTCTATCGATCTGCCTGCGTAATTCCTGGAGGCTTGAGACGTCATCATTCACCTGTGCTTTGCAGTTGCTCGAGGAAGTGGATCTGACCTGCAATAAGGGACTCTATCACCCCGCTGGGCTGAGCATGGCCCCTTTCCCGGCTGGCCTGATGTATCGCGGCACGCACGGGAGACATTGTGCGCAGCTTCATATCCCGCCGTATTGAAGAAAGTAGGTCGATCTGCGTCTTCACCAGCACAGCCCGCGAGGGCTCCCCTTCCGGCCTGTGCGCATCCACGAATTCCTTGCTGAGCTGGTCCAGTTCGCTGGTGATGTCGTCTATCGAGGTGTCATCCAGGGAATCCAGGATACCCGTGCTCCAGGCCCCCTCAACGACAAGGGCGCCCTCCAGGGCTATTCTGGAAGCCTCCTTTGTCGCCTTGAGATGATCCAGGAATTCTTTAAGCTGAATGTTCACTAGCCGTCCTCTCGAGCATGTCGGCGATCTTAGAGGCTCTCTGGCTGATTGCTCCGGGGCTGAGCCTCAGCCTCCTGGCGATCTCTGCATTAGTCAGCATTTTAGCCCCACCATACCCCAGTTTCCATCGCATAATCTGCTTGTCCACCGGGTCCAGGCTGTCATACACCCAATCCTGAAGCATCTTCTCCGGCGTAGCCGGCTCCTGCGCTACGATGGGATCTTCCGTCACCCTCACGCTGCCGTACCGCTTGAGCTTTTTCAGGTAGTCGGTGGATACGTGCATGCGCTCCGCCAGCTCTTCTTCCAGGGGCTCCCTGCCAAGCTCCCCGAGCAGATCGGTCTCCGTTCGGTTGAGATCCGCAAGCTGCCTCTTGGCCTGCTCTGGGATGCGCACGACGTCAGACATCTCGTGCAGGGACCTGGTGAGGGGCTTCAGTTGATTCATCAGGTGCGTTTCGAACTTGGCCCCCTTCTGCGGGTCATAGCTCTTCAAGGCTCCCATGGCCAACGTGCGAGCACGCATGCGTATTGCGGGCCTGGAGCTGCCCTGAGCATAGTACTGTATCGCCTTGTCGATGTGAGGCTTCAAGGCTTCTGATATCTCAGGCTGGTGGGACTGAGGATCCTTCTGCCAGGCTGAGAGTAGTTTCGGTTCGATCGCCATGTGCTGCTCCTGTGTATGTGTCCTACCCGCCTACTGTTGCGGAGCCCGTGGCCGTAAGCCCGGTAACCTCAGCCTCCCCCTCTATCTGCGGCTGGGGATAGAGTGTGGTCCCAAGCCACTTGTTCAGGTAGATGGGGTGCTGATCCACACCCATGTTACCATCAAACTCACTCTCTTTGCGAATGTGACTCAGGGAAAAACTGGTGGATGCGAAGGGCGTCCTAGAATCTATCGTGATGGTAACTCCGGTCACCAAGGCATAGATGGTCTTTCCGAAGTACAGGATTTCCTTGTCTCCGCCTGGCTGAATGATCTGCACGGAGCTTCCGGGAGACACATCGAACCGAAGACGTCCTGTTATGGTCCCAGACCTCGTCTTGAACAGCTCTCCGAAGAACAGCGTTCTCGCATACCTAGAAGCCAGGTCCAGCGTCGGGTCCGCGCTCTCCGTCTTCGCTGATGCTTGTGCTTCCGCTGGCGCCGGATCCACGGAGGTCTTTATGGCCTGCTGAGTACCTCCACTTGTCGCACCGGAGTCAGACACCTTTGTTATCGCTCTCTGGTTGGACGAGTAGAAGGTGCCGTTGGCAAGCCATGACGGAGCTGGCCTGTATAGCATCAGGCCCTTCTCTATATCAGAGGTATCTCCAGCATAATCGTCCAGGAGATCATACCCGGCAAGCTCCCTGAGAGGTCCAGGCTGCCCGAGTGACCGATTGTAACCAGTTGTTGCGGTTCGTCTCGAGTACAGGGACAGGGATCTCACGGGCCGAACTGTTTTTCCCGACAGAGACTTGTCGGCAAGCTCAGAATCATCGATGGTAATGTACTGATCTCCCAAGAGCATGGATACAAGAGGCAGTACGTAGGCGCTCTCTATGGTAGGAACCACTGCAAACAGGAATAGCGTAGACAGGTTCAGCAGCTTCTCCCACAGTGTGTTGCCGCCAGACGGCGTAAAGAGAGCCGCACCAATGGCCCTGAGAATTGCGTGTCTGCTTCTGACCTCGGCTATGGGCAGGGGAACGTTGAAGTCCAGATCCATCCTGTTTAGGGCTTCCAATGCCTCGTCGTTTGCTGCGTCGGAACCACCCAGTATCCTCAGCCTGTCTTCACTTGCCATGAAAGTCATGGCAGGCTTGATGACCTTCAGCCAGATGTCTTCGGACACCCCTCCGAGGGCGCCATCAGCAGCGATCGACAGCGTGGATACGAACCTGTCCCTGTTTGCTCCCGTAGCTGTTCTGGACGCCAACGGCCTGTAGAAGTCCATTGGAGTGGCTGGCGTTGTAGAGCGAGACATGGCAGACGAGAAGTTCAGGTCGTCCAGCCATCCCAGGCATTCCAGCACGTAGGTGATGCCTTGAAGCTGCTGTGTGAAGCCTACGTCGGATGTGAGCCCCTCGAAGATCGTCCACCACTCCCCGGTGACGGGCCACGGGCCGTCTTCGCTGAAGTTGGCTTCCACCTTGATTCGCATGGACAGGCTCAGGTTCTGTGCTTCTTCGTGTATGGCTGCAAGGTCGAACGTCCGGGTGTCCTTACCAAACGCTACGAACACCCTGGCTGTCGGGATGGTGTTGAGCGCATACGTCATGGTGATCCCTATGCACTCCAGTTCCACATCCTCGGATAGAGAGCCCCCTGACAACGTCGCACGAACCTGTATGTTCGTGTACACGTAGATGGGTTCAGGCTGCTCGGCATAGTATCTTGGCGATCCGCTCGTGCTCACCGCAAGCTCTCCATGGCAAAGATCAGGCCAAGACCGTACCCTGCGATACGCACCGGCACTGTGGGATTGTCGATGAACTGGCCAACCAGCTTTCCGATATCGTCCAGTTCCCTCAACTGATAGGGCATGGCCTTCGTAGCTGCGTTGACAAAGCTCAGGCCCATCTCCGGCAAGGGTGTGACGACCCTGAGTGTGATGGCTACGCCCGACCTCCACCCGTCTGACAGTTTGATGGACGCCTGTAGGTTAGTCTTTGGAAGGTCGAAGAACTGGGTCTGGTCGTTGGTGATTGTCACCGGCTCTATCTCGTAGCTGCCTTCCGTTGCCACCGATACCGCATCCGTCTGCGTAGTCATGGACCAGGTGTATGTTGATCTTCCACTTTTCGCGTTGGCCACCCTCTGCCCGCTTACGGACACAGCGGCATCATCGGGACCTTGCACGCTGTCTCCCACCAAGTCCATGTAACGGACCTTCTGGACATCGTACAAGACTCTCGGGTCCAGCGAATCCAGAAAGTCGGAGTAAGGATAGGCATCCAGCACTTTCAGCAGTTGTATGGCTCTGGCTGCCACGTAGGTAGCGTCCTCTTCCGCTCCGAACAGGTGACTTCGCAGGGACTTCACCCAGCTAGGCAGCTGCAAAGGCGTGAACGATGGGTCGGGAAACAACCCCAGCATATTGGCGCCTGTGCGATTGTAGAGCAGCGTAAATGCATGATTGAGCATCGTCAGCCTCCCACCACGTTTATCTGACCGGATGCTGCGGTAGCTTCATCCGGGAAACCCACAGTAGCCTCTCCTGTCACTTCAGAAGCCAGGGCAGCTATTCTGGCTACTTGCAGGTTGCGTCTGGGCAGTACCTTGAGTGTCAGGGTAAACCCCACAGTGCGAAACTCCTCGTTCACCAGCTGGGTAGTCATGGCCAGAAGGAAGGCCCGGAACGTAACCACGCGGTCTATGGTGATCACGATGTCACTGTTCAGCACCGAGGCCTTGTTGTTCTGGTAGAACGTGTCGAGGTCTTTGACGCTGCTGTCCTCATCCGTGTCGTCACACATCTTCAGGCCCAGACCCATCACTTGCATATCCCCGAGTCGGTCGCCAAAGGAGTAGATGTAGATACGATCCCTCAGCGTTTCCATGAACTGGACGTTAGCTTTCTGGTTGATGGCTACGCCAGTAATGATGACTCTGGTTCGGGGGAACGTATCGCCCTCTCCGATACGAATGAACCCCGGCGCCGTACTGTCGCCCTCAAGCACCGCAGCTCTACCTCTGTTGGTCAGTATCGTTGGCATGGCTATTCCCTAGTGGCTCTGGACTCGTACTCTACTCTCCACGGGCCGATACGGCTGATGCGTTCACTTGGTTGCACCATCTGTATCTGCTTTGACTTGACCCTGGCGTTGTCCTGCTCTCTTCGCTCGACTATCGACCGAACCGCAGGAGGCAGGATCTCCTTGGTACCGGTGATGGATGCAGTCTGGGAAGCTTCCGTGCGTCCTGCCCTTTCGATGTTTCCCCAGAAGTCGAGCTGCTTGGCTTGATCCCTCTTCTCTCTGTCTATGGCGCTGGCTTCATCCGGAGGAATGCCCATGCCTTCCTCCCTCTTTCCGATCTCTCCCGCAGTCTGTCGAACGGTCTGCAGGTACTGCTGCCGGGCTTTGCCAAGCTCAGTTCTGGCTCTTGTCTTCTCCTCTTCCGTTCCAGCCTTGATGACCTTACCGTAGTTCTCCGCTGCCTCCTCGAGCTTCTTTCTCCTGGTGGACAGCGCGCCCCTTTCGGTTTCACTCATCACGTCTTTGAAGTCCTTCTCCAGGACCCCGAACCTTTCCATCTCTTCTTTCAGAGTGTCGGGCTCTTCAATTGCTCTTGTCCCTGCACCTTCTGTTCGCAGCAGGGTCTCTGCAGCTGTAGACAGACCGATGGCTCGCTCTCTCTGCGCCTCCGTGACAGGTGTGAAGGTCTCCATCTGCCGGAGTTCCTCCTCTGACAGAGCGCCTCCCTTTCCTGTAAACTTCTTGAACTTGCTGATGATGTCCTGGCGAAGGCTCTCTGCACGCTCTGAAGAGAAGTGACGGCCCTTCGTATACGCTTCGTAGTCGCTGATAGCTTGCGACAGAGCATTGACTGCCTTGTTGGTGTTCCTGTCTCCACCTGCAATCATCGCCTTGCGATCAAAAGAGCCCCGAAGTCTCTTGGCGTAGTCCAGGTGCGCAGACTGTCCTGAAGCCTTGATGAACGAAGGGGCATGCCCCCCTATCTCCTCCAAGTCAGAAACTATGGACTTCTTAGTGTCTTCGTCCAAGTCTTTGGCGTACTGCACTCTCCTGACAAGCTTCCTCTGCTGGTCCTCAAAGAGCTCTGTCATCTGCTCAGGAGACTCCAAGCCTTCCAAACGCTCCTTTGTTTCTGCTCTGAACTTCCGAGCCTCTTCCGGAGTAAGACCGGAGGATGTGATCAGGGCATCTATCATGGCTCCGAAGCGCTGTCTGCCCTGTGCTTGCCTCACATCCCCTGTGCCTTCGCCGATGAAAGCTCCGAATCGCTCCAGTGCCGGAGCAAGGAGCGCTTGTCCACGCAGGGCTCCACCTTCCGTGAAGGCAGCCAGGCCCTTGTCTCTGTCTTTGGCGAATCTCATGAAGTCTTTTTGAGCCTGGGCTCTAATTTCAGAGTCTCCGCTCTTGAGCCTTGTTATGATGTCTCCGGCTTGGTTGGCTATGGCTCTGGCGGCGGGGCTCGCTTCCACATCTATTCCACCCAGAAGCAGGTCCACCCGTCTCGCAGCAGAGACCTTTCCCCTGTCCATCTCCGCAAACAGGTTGACGAACCTCTGCCCTATCGATCCCTGAATGCCTGCGTCTTCCACTATCTGACGCATTCTAGTGACGCGCTCGGAAGCTCCCGTAAGCTGACGGGCAGCTTCTCTTGACTGGGTTCCAAAGATCGCGTAGAACTGCGCTTCTGTGAGGTTGCCCTGCGTGATCTCCTCGATCTCTCTGCCGGTGAACGCCGCTATCTCTTCTGCAGTGCCTCTGGCAAGACCTCGTCCAGTGAGAGCGCGTATCGCTTCTGCCCTGTTTCTGGATCCAGAGATGTCTCTTACGACGTCAGCCGCGCTCACGCCTTCTTGCTCAAGCCGATCTCGGAAGAACCCTTGAATGGACGATGTAAGATCCCTTCGAAGCTCCCTAGCCTGGTACTGCAGCCCAGTAGCCCCGATGTTGTAGCGAGCTGCAACTCTCTTGTTGTGGGAGATGCTTTCAAACATCATATTGGGGTTTCTCACCCCGCTGGTCTGCATCACCTTGGCAATGGCGTCCTGGCTTGGGGCCAACCTGACTACTTCATCCCACCTTCGATCTCGAATTGCACTGCGCAGCATCTTAGCCTGGGGACTCAGGTCGTCCTCACCTCTCCCTTCAGCCCACCCCATGAACGCACCAAGGGCATTGGACATCTGGGAGTTCTCAAACCCGAACTGCTGCCTGGTAGCCACATCGACGGCTTCGTTCATCCCGGAAATACCATAGGGTTGACCGCCAGCTACCCGCTCTGCAGCCTCACCCACCAATGCGGCCCGCTGCACGGTTCTCACTCCAACCATCGGGTCCAGCCCTCTCTGGCGAGCCTGCATGGCTCCAGCCCTGGCCAGATTAGCCATCTCCGGAGTGGTGAGCCTTGTGACTTCTGCTGTGGACCTGAGATTCTCCACCATGGTTCGCACCTGCTGAGGGGAGAACCTCTGAACGCCTCCCGTGTACTGGTTAAGGGTATCCAGCAGCTGTGGCAACGGCGCATTCGGGGACCCGATCAGTTCCCCGAACGAGCGAAGGATCTTCGTGTAGTCCTGGATCGTTCGAGACGCCTGCTCGGCCATCAGGTCCGCCCGAGCCACTTCCCTGGCGGTGCTGCTCATACCTGCACCACCCTCGGCACCTGCAAGCCCTTCAGTGATCCTGGTTGCTGCAGCGGCTCTTCTGGCGACGTCCGCCTCTGCTACTGACGGCCTGATTGCACCGCGCCGCTGCAGTTGGGCAGCCAGCAAACCTATCTCACCTGCCTGGAATCCTCTTGTAGCCTGAAGGTCTATGCTGCCAGCAGGAAAGAATGTGCCGGCCATCTCTCGCAGGAGAGATTCAGAGTAAGTGGTAGGAAGGTTGAATCGCGCCAGACTTCCAGAGAACTCAGGGCGCCTGCTCAGGCTCCACTGCATGGCCGCAATGGGCCTTGCCATGTCCTGCATGCTTCCGCCGGGAAGAAATCCACCAAGCATCCTGCCTGGGAATGATTCTGCCATGTTGAGGGCGGAGGCGTAGCTTGCCTGGCTGCCCATGAGAGCGGAGTGCACGCCATAGATGGTGTTGGCTACCCTTCTGTCCTGGTAGGCCTGCGCCTGCGACATGATGTTCGCAGACTGGGCCTGGTACATCTGATGCTGCAGGTTTACCCAGGGAGACTGGTAGACACCGAGGAAGTTCCCCAGCTGGAACTGAGGCCCGAACATGCGGTTTGAAACCCCCTGTATCATCTGGTTCAGGGGGTTGTTGAATGCAGCAAGGGCCGGATGGAACCTGCCGAAGTTCAGCAGGGGCTGGATCTGGGGAACGTCGTAGCCCCCAAGCTGCATGGCAGCAGTCCTCTGCTGCATCAGAGACATGGGAGTGAACGAGGGCAGGTTGTAGAAGTCTCCGTAGCCGAACGGCATGTCTATCTCCTACTGCCAAAGCTCAGATCTTGCCTTACCAGACGACTGACTTCTCCTGGCATCCGGCTTTCTACGATTAGCTTCCAGGCTCTTCACGGTAGCATCTATTATAGCCTGCGTTCTCGGGTCATCCAGCTTCCCGTATCTCTCTTCCCACTTGCTCTTTCTCGATATCACCTCCTTTTCCGTGGGCTTTTGCGATTCTCCCCACGGCATCAGCAGCGTGCCTACGTACCTGGCTTTGCCAGAAGCCTGGTCCGATATGCTCCTCTTGAAGCCGGGATCCGTGGCCCCGACCCCTATCATGGTGTCCCTCAGGGTGCCTATGGCGTAGGTGCTTGCAGCTATCTCCTGCTCTATGCGCAGGCAGACCCATTCCTCTTTCAGGTCCCAGTTGGGAGCATCGCAGTTCTCAAAGTCCAGTCCCCTGCGTGCCGCCGCCGCTATCATAAGGCTTGCCCAACGGCGGCTACATAAAAATCCCGGTTGTGACTCTGAGCCTTCAAGCGATCGCAGGTGTCGTTGAACTTGGCCAGCGCCGTGAGGATCGGACCCCTGATGTTACCTTGCAGCTTCAGATGTCTCGCATACGCCTCCATCAAGGGCTCTCCAACAACCACCCTTTCGTCCGGGAGGGAGACTACTGGCTGATCCCCTATCTGGTAGGACACCAACTGAAACAGCAGGCAGTACTTCAGCGTGGTCATGCGCAGGCCTTCATCGCTCAGGATCTCCCGATCTCGCATGTCCTTTCGGATCTGGCTTCCGATCTTGTCCTCCTCGTAGTCCATCAGAGACCGGAACTTCACCCGTACGTGGTCGCCGAAGACCATGTAGGACTTCTCGAAGCGCTTGTTTGCGAGTACGGATCGAACGAAGTTGGCAATGTCCGCCTCCGACACTTCGATCGGGTCACGCATCGACAGGTCCCACCCGCAGTGTGGGCAGCGATTGCTGCTATCTTCCCGTTCAGCTTCAGCAGCTTCAGGTTCCGGAGAATCGCTCTCCATACCCTCAGCCGCTTCCTTCTCGCCTGACTCAACCGGATTGTCCAATACGTCCTGGGGAACCTCGTCCACTTCATCGGAAAACGACATTTACTCCTCCTTTCAGCCTATGCTGTACGTGTCGAACTTCGCCCTGCTTACCACGTCATCGGGCGTCTTGTTCTCATAGGGTCCAGCTGTAGGCTTTCCTGTCAGTATGTCGATGTAGTGCATGTCTACCTTGACATACGTCTCCGCGCTGTCGAACTCGAATCCAGGCACGGGCTTCGTTTGGATCCCGCCGTCTGCCGTAGACGTCACTACGGGCTCCTTCCAAGCGCCTGTGCCTCCGCCTGCTCGCAGCTTCTGCTGCCATCTGGCCTCTACAACCTCGAAGCCATCGAGCCCGTACGACGCCGAGGACCTGAATGAAAAGCCCACGATGTCGTAGTAGGCCTGATCCGCCCACTGATTGCCGTGCTCTACCGCCTTGAAGTCTCCAACAGCGGTTACGCCCTGTCCCTTGGATTCCTCTATCGCCTTCTCAAACTCGCTGTAAGGGATGTTCCAGTTTGAGATCGCCAGGAAGTTGGCGCCTCTTCTGAACACCCCTCGTCCTCCACCTATCACGTTGCCTTCCACTATCAGGGTCGCCTGGCCTGTCGGGTTCACTATCTGCATGCTGCCGCCGAATATCGACGAGGTGCTGACGATGGTCTTAGACTTTGTCATCAATCGAGTGGCCACCCTGTCCCTCGGGGCATTCTCAGCTCCAACGACCTCCAGAATGGAACCCCTGGTCGCATTGGTGTAAACAGCGGAGTCAAGCCACATCTTCCCTCCGCTTATCAGGGAGATGTCCACCTCTGCTTTCACACCGAGCTGGCTGGCGTACATGGAGATAGCGAAAGCGCTCTTCAGAGTTATACCTGCATGCAAAGTCGCATTGTTGTCTCCGTACTGCCCAGTAATGTTGACGCTCCTGTTTTCCAGCAGCATGCCGCCTGAGCCGCTGTTTCCGGCAACCACGGAGAAGTTCCGCTCTGCCTTCTGCCGGATATCTCCCGTCGCTGTAGAGATCTCGAAGTTCTTGTAAGCCTTCATCAGAACGTCTTCCGGTGCAAGCGCGATGATGTTTCTTCTCGGACGCTGCACCAGGTCTCTTGCCGGGGCCAGGGTGATGTCTTCTGCGATGATGATCTGCGACCCTTGAGCAGACTCCAGAACGATGGAGCCGTCATCGGTGAGCATGATGAAAGCGACACCTTCCGGATAGACATCTCCCGTAATGTAAGGATCTGCAGTGCCGGATTCAGGTATCCCCACCTCAGACTCATCAGGAAGCAGCCAGTCTCCGCCGACGTCCGTCATCTTTGCACGCGCAAGGTAGTTGGTCAGGTAGGCATACCAGTCGGAGCCCCTCAACGCACGAACATCCAGGTTGGGGTCTATCCCGGACAGGAAGGACTCCACTACGGACGGCTCGATCTGCGTTGCGCCTTCCGGATCCTCGGCCTCGTGCTTCTTCGTAGGCACTGCGATGTATGGCGTCTTGGCAAGTATGATGCCCTTGGCTGACCTGAGGACCCGTACGCCGTCAGGTCCCGTCCAGTCGTCAGCCACCCCATCCAGCCCGGAATCCGCGTCATCCCCTTTCGTGACGATCTGGGGGGTTCTGCTGCTGGGTTTGGCGACAATCCTGCGCAGGATGTTGCCCAGGAAGCCCCCTATGTCCCACACACGCCACAAACCTTCCTGGTCATCGGAACCCCCACCATCCTCCTGTGTGGTCGCAGGCTCCCGTATAGCGGCGCTCTCGCCCAGTTTCAGGCTTCCTGTGTCCGTGTAGGCCTGTCCTGGGCTCGGAAGCCCCAGGCGCTCGTACAGGTAGGGGGTGAACGTCCGTACATCAGACCAGTACGACCCGTCCAGGAGAGCCCTCTCTTCGCTTCCTGCAGTGTAGTGCTCCCAGTTCCACGCCCATACCCTGAACAGGTTGTCCAGGTAGAAGGCTTCTGACTTGCACACGTCGCTTGCCCGCATGGTAGCTACGTATTGGCCCATGAGAAACATCAGGCCAAGCTCGTTGTGCCTTACCCAGTCTCCAGGCAGAATGTCAGCGGGACGGTTACCTCCGGAGTCAATCAGGGTCCCGGCGATCTCCTTGAGGAGTGGGAAGTGGTACGCGGGATTCGCATACATCCCGGTCTTGCTGCTCTGACATATGAAGTCAGGCAGCCGCATCGTGTCTTCTGTGAAGTGTTCGGGCAGTACGCCCACGATGTAGGCCAGGTCGTCGTCCCTGGGCTTCATCAGGATCACGTTGCAGCCTATGGTAAGGCTGATGGCTTCCTGTGAGCCCAGAGGCCCTGCAGGGGAAGAAGAAAGCGGGACCGCCAGTGTTCTTGGCAGCCCCGCTCCTTGAACGATGTAGTTGTTCAGTGCAGGGTACGAATCCACCACAACGCCGAAGAACCAGTCGATGCCCATCGGGGCAACCGTCGATCCCAGCTCCGACGCTACGAGGGTTCCGTCTGGGAGCATGTAGCCGTCTCCCAGGGAAACCTCTGTAGGTCTCTCATTGAGCAGTAGATCTATCAGGTTCATTCATCTTACGCTGCTACTTCGTCTTCCTGCCAGTTGAGGCTTCCGAACATGATCGCGATGGCCTCGTTGATCATCATATTGGCCGCTGCGACATTGAAGCCGATGTTGTTGATGACGCAGAACTTCAGGAGGAAGTCGTAACCGGTCTCTCCTGCCAGCTCTTCCGTGAGGGCTTCGCCACCGCACGCGGCGCCTCCCAGACTCAACTCCAGGATGTTGGCGTCCGCGTTACAGGCGTCACCGAACGTGTTGTAGAAAGCCTGGATGATCCTCGTCGGACCCATAACTCTCTGCATGTTGGCATTGCCGTTGGTCCTGCCGGCCACGTAGTAGGTGCGGTTGCTGCCGAGTTCCCAGAGCTGGGAGATCTGCTGTGCGTAGTTCACTCCCAGGTTCTGTACCAACAGCCCCACGCCTCCACGGCTGGTGGCCTGCGTGTTGTCGAAGTCCCCGGCAACCCTGTCGATCAGCTCCGTACCTCTGGCAGCGAATGTGATCGACACCTCGTCCCCGGAGAAAGAACCTCCGAACGCATCCGATCGATTGAAAAGATCAGCCATCGTCTCGCTCCTTTACAGGATGATCAGGTGAGCTTCCAGATTGTTGAACGGCTTCGGCATCTGCAGCTGGAGCCGCAGCAGCACTCTGTCTTCCAGAGTCGGGTGCGGACCCAGGTAGAGGATCGTGGCGTCGAGGAGTTGCGGACCCGGCAGCGTGTCGATGCCGGATGTCTTGAGCACCTCGACCTCCGAATGAACCTCAGCCTTGAGCTGCGAGATCAGTTCCGGAGTGACGTTCGTGATCCCGATGTATGGATCCATCCTGCTGAGGATCCTGTAGCTGATCTGATCGACGTTCTTCGTGATCGACAGCTCGCGCTTCAGCAGGTTGTTGGTCTCAGATGTCAACGGGAACGAAGTGAGCTGGTGGCGAATGAACACCGTACCGCCAGGAGTCTGGTCGATGATCAGCGTTCCACCTGCAGCCATCGTGTCAAGCTGCGAAGAGCTGAACATCGTGCTACCCTTGGTAATACCGGTGACGCCACGGATCTCCGCTCTCGTCAGACCCTGCTGGGGCTGAACGCCGCTGACGAGACCAGCAACGGCGCATGCCAGGTAGTAGCCGTCATACTCGTTGTCGCCGCTCTCGAAGCTGTCAGGCCACACGTTGATGACCCTGCGATCGCTGAACACACCAGACGCGGCGGCAACAGCGCTTGCCCAGTCTTCCGTGCTCATCGTGCGCCAGATCTCGAACTTCGAGGCGACCGGGATGGATGCGGACGGCCCCGAGAACAGCCGGATGGACTGGTCGTTGATGACCGTATCCACCAGGTATTCGTCGTAGGACATGTCACCCAGCGCATCTACGGCATAGTTGATGCGGACGGTGTCTCCCGCACGGACGCCTGCAGCCGTGAAGTCAGCGTTCGTGGTCTCGAGCAGTGTGTACTGCGTGCCAACGGCTCCTGGGTCATCGCTGACAGTTGCCAGGGGGGCGCCCCCGGAGACCTCGGTAAGGATGCCAGTTACCTGGTTGACCTGAGAGCAGGCATACAGCATGCGCCATCTGCCCTTCTCTGGGGCGGACATGTCGTTGACATGGCCTTGAACCAGGATCTGGATATCGGAGTCGAAGGTGAGCGGCGTGCATCCGTAGATGTCGTCACGGTTGGACGCCAGCTCCAGCGGCCTGTTCCAGCCTGCCTGCGTGTCGGACGGAATCCCCATGTAATGCACTGGCGTTCCGTTGGAGTTGAGCATCGCGTAGTAGATGCCCAGAGACAGGGGGTTCTCTTCGATGATCGGACCCGTCGTCGTGATGATGTCGTCGATGTCCTCCATCGTGTAGATGTTGTCGGTGTAGGTAGACAGCAGCGCTCTGTATTGCGTGTAGAGCGTTCCACCGACGAGGGGCAGAGACATCAGAACGCCGCCGTTTGTCCACTCCTCGTGGAACATCATGATGTTGGCCTGCATGATGATCTGAGTGGCGTTGGTTTCCCAGTTCGTCGCACCCAGGCGCTTCTCCGGGATTTCCACGGTGTCCTTGATGTAGAGCCAGACAGACAGATCGACGGCGGGGTCGCGAAGGTCTTCCGGCAGGTTGTCAGCCAGAATCAGCGTTTTGATGGCGCCGCTGGAGGCTGCCGTGACCGGGATGTAGTACTTCGTGCCCTTCAGCAGCCCCACGAGCGTACCAGGGGTCCTGCTGAACTCGACGGACAGCCCGTAGCTGCCAACGCTCACCGGAGTGTCTTCTGCGGTGACGTTGTAGGGGCCGCCTGCGTCATTGCCGTTGGTGGTCGTGATGGTGATCTGAGGTCCTTCAGCCCAAATACCACCCTTGGAGACCGTGATGACGTAGGTGTCATCCTCTGCACCCGTGTAGGTGCCGCTGGCCATGCCAACAGCGTCAGGCTCGACGTAGTCCTGATTGCACGTCACCACCCACTTCTGGCCGATGATGAAGTCATCCGGATCGCCTGGGCCGGAGATGCTGCCGACAGCGTTGTCCCACGTTACCGTGAGACCTCTGGTGCCGATCGCAGTGGCCACGCCGAATGCGGAAGGAGCGATAGCTGCTTGATCGTCTCGTCCGCTGGCGCTCGTTACTTTCAGGACAGCAGTGGTGGCGTCTTCACCCACAGACCCTGCGACAACCTCGATCGTGTACGTCTCGAGGATATCGCCGTCAGCGAGGCCGTCGTAAGCCGAAGAGTCCGCTGCGGTGATGTCCACGAAGTTGACCGTGCCTGCGGTCTGGTTGTAGGTGGGGGCCACCCCTGCTTGGTCGGAGGGGTTGTTCTCGTCGGCGAACTCTGTGCCGATCGAGGATGCCACGATGTCATTGGCGAAGCCGGAGACTTCCGTCTCCACCTCGTAGATTGTTCCGGACACGTTCCCCTGCACCTTGATGCCATCTCCGATGGCGACATCGCGGTCGTAGAAGACTCCGGATCGTGCCCAGACATCGTAGCTCTTCCAGACGAAGGCGTCCGATCTGATTCGGTTTACCTGCCCGGAAACGGGATTGATGAGGTCGGCGTTGCCTGCGGGGTCATAGAAGTACTGCAGGAGAGCGTCCTCGCAGTATACACTGACCCAGTCCTGATCGACTGTCGATCCCACCGGTCGGTTCGGCCATTCATAGGCCGTGTCGCTCAGGTAATCGTACTCGCCCAGCAGGCCAAGGATCTTCTCGCTGGCCTCGTCGAACCTGACGACGAAGTAGTTCTCCCCGAAAACGAAGGCGTAGAGGGGATTCGCGAGAACGACAGGATTCTGCTGGAACTCCTGGTAAAGAATCACCTGCGGGACGATGTAATTCAGCGCCATTTCGGTCTCCTTTACAACGTCTGCTCACTTTGGATCAGTGTGTAGGCCTACAGCTTTGAATGGCGGCTTCAAGCTTTCCAGCTTCCATCTCTCGTCGTAGGCGTACTTGATCGGGATTGGCACCGCGAACACTTGCGGCGCCTCTTCAAGAATGCTAGTCTCTCCAAGCTCTCCGACCTGAAACAACTTCATCTTACAATCCCTTCTGATGACTGGCGAAAAGTGCCGGAGCATCTTCCAGGCAAAACCAGCAAGCGCCGATGCCTCTTTGGGCTCGAACGATAGTCCTAGAACAAGGTGCATGCCCGTAATCACCTGCTGGTGATACGTCTCAAACCCTACTCGGGCATGTTCCTTGTCACCGATGGAAACCCGGTTCGGCTGTGCAGGCTTTCGCTTCGTGATGAACGCCGGCAACATCTCAGTGTCTTTGATCCAGGTTTCAGCATCTTCAATGAATATGTTACCAGCCTCACCGTCTGGTGTCCACTGTTCATCTCGTGGGCGCCAGGTGTAAACTCCGCGAAGCCTGGGGTCGTCGAGTTCGTCCGGACGAGAGAACCTGTCACGCAAAAGGGTCAATATGATATCGTCCAGGACTATCGGTCGAATCCCATCGCACAGCCCGCTTCTCTCCCACCACTGCTTTTCCGGTGTCGTATCGCTTGACATTTCCTACATAGTCTCCCTTGGCCAACGAGAAGGTCGGCATCAAGCGTATTATACTGAATCCAGGGTGAAGGGCACCCTCCTTTTTCCCGTCCGACAGATCCTCAGGTTCTCTCCTCGGCTTGGGACCTGCAGGGGGTTTGTAATTCTGGTCAAAGAAGTTGCCTATGCTCACGGGGTTGTCACCTCGAACTTGTAGATCACATTCGGGTGATGCACCAGGCTCATGTTCATGTGGAATAGAGCCGGCACGTTCCTCAGTTTCGGTATGGGCTTCCTCGAGTCTATCACCCAGCGCTCATCGCTGGAGTAGTTCACCCAGTAGTCATACTGGCCTATCCACGGGCAGCCAAGACCCACTGCCTGTATCTTCACGTCCTGCTTGTTGCCCATGTTCGTGCGCTTGCTCTGCCTGACACTGCCCGTCTCATCCCCTATCCAATACTCGATGGGGTCGAAGTATCCGCCTACGATGCCCGTTCCGTAGCAGGTTTCACAGCTGGCGTTCATCACGGTGCCCATGCGCTCGTCCGTGCACTGCGGGCACTTGTCTCCCCAGATCTTCCTCTTCAGAAGGGCGCCCCTCACCCCTATCCCCATCTTCATCCACTCCCACACCTTGTCCCTGCGAATGCGTCTGGTGTAGGCCCAGTCCAACTTGTTCCAATACTGAGTGGGTCTCTGGGGAACCGAGTAGTAGGTGTCGTTGTATGCCTCCAACTCCACTCGGTAGTAAAGCTCGATGTCCCTGTTCCACAGCCTCTGCAGGGGATCTATCAGGAAGCAGACGTTGTAGGCGGGGTAGTCCTCGTCAACGTATTCGAACGTGTCGTTGACAGACCTGCCATACTGAAGCCTGAACCCCCACGGCTCCGGCTTATCGAACTCCGGATCGATGGCAAAGTATACGATGGTGCCACCTTTCATGGTGGCATCGAAGAACAACTGCTTGAATGGCCATCCTTCGTAGTTGCTCATTTTAGAACCTGTGTTCGAAATCTCCAGCTTGCCGTTTCGTTCCCCGCAGCCACATGACGTGGGGTTTGCCCTGTCGATCCTTGGGGACTTTGTCTGATCCGCAGAAGAAGTACCTGTATGAGTCGTTACCGGGGCCTTTGGGAACAGTCCTGGGCTCCCACGATTCCAGGTAGTCGCCAAACAGCCCGTGAAGCTGGCCGGATGTCAGCGTGTTCGGCTCATGTACCGTCTTGGGTTCGTAGAGGTTGAAGGATGCGATGAACTGTCCGCCTGGAGCCAGTATCCTCATCAGCTCCCTCGCCATCACAGCAGTATTGGCTACGTGGTCGAAGGCGTTCATGGTGAACAGCACATCGGCGTAGTTGGAAGGCAGAGGAATGCTGCTTTCCGTGGAGCACACGTATACCATATTGTGCTCCTTCGAACCGCATGTCCTGATGTAGTCGTCTGCCAGAACATCCACGCCTATCCGCAGCCTCGCCTCTGTCGCCCACTCCAGGCTCCCCCTGGGTCCGCACCCGAAATCCACGACGACCTTTCCCTTCAGGAAATCCTGGCTGTTCTCCTTCGCCATCGCGAGCATAAGGGCCTCGAAGTGTATGTTCTTCAGCTTTCCTTCGGCTCGCTTCCTGCCACACCAGTAGCTCAGCTCGTGCCGCAGTTTCGCCTTGTTGTCCGTTTCAGTGCTCATACTCTCCTCTCAGCCTCGGGCGTGCTCCCCAGCGATCTCCCTTGATCTTCAAATGGTAATGACCCTTGTGAATATGGGGTTCTTCCAGAACAACGCTCACTCCGAAGTTGGTAACCGCGATTTGCATCATCATCAGCTTCTGCTTGGAAGTTGGAACGAACGTGTGCTCTTTGAGGACGATAACCGGGAAGCTGTAATCCTCGAAATGGCCGCACCACATTTCGTCGTCTTCGTACAACGACGCCGTGCAGCCCCTCATACTGCAGAACGGGCATTCAGAAGAGGTGCCTGTAGGGAGATTTGACATACTTGAACCCCTGTCGCATATTCAGCTCCGCCTTCTTCCGTCGAACAAACGCTTGCCATCTGCCATCGTAGTCCTGGGCAAGAGCCAGGTACTGCGCCGCTTTGTTTTTGTGGTCGATCGTTCCGCCCGTCACCCGGATGGTCGTCTCTTCCCTGATGTAGTGATGAGCGGCGATTCGGAAGAGGTGTGCGACAGTGCCAAACGTCAGATGGTACCGGAATGGGAAGTTGCTCAGCTTGTAGGTGCCTACGCTGGGAGGCGTCTCATTCCAGTACTCTATCGGCATCTCCATCGCCCGCATAATCTCAACGTCCGTAAACTCCACCTCGTCCAGGGTGAAGTTGCTCTGGGCAGTGACGTCTCTGAGGAAGATCCTGATCTCCATGAGAGTCAGCTGCCCCATCCCTCGCTCTTTCAGCGTTCGCTGGGATATCAGGTGGAAGGGCTGAATGTATACCACCTGCCCGCCGCGTTCCACCGTCACTTCCGCATACGCCGCACCTGCGAACGATAGCGCCGGCACTGAAAGGGAGATGATGCCTTCTGCCGCGTTTGTGACTGTGGCAGTTGTCTCGAAGAGGATGTCCTGGCTCCAGAATGCCTCTCTCGCCGTTACGGTGACAGCATCCCCGTCTTCGAACTGGTAGGGCATACCTGCCTGGTTCTTCACCCCGTAAGTGACGCTGGCAGCCTGCTTCTGATACACCGTCAGCGGAGGGCTGACGTCCACATGGCCCATCAGACTCATGTCAAAGGGTGTGTCGCATCCAAACGACATAGCTCATCCTCCATAAGTTGACGGGCTCATTGTACCATGTCTGATAGCTAAAGGAAAGGCTAGGAGCCTTTCCAGTTCAGGTAGCTTGAACTGTCTACTCCTCGTCTTCGACCGGCTCGACGGCGTCACCCACAAACTCGCGGGTGATCTCTTCGTCCCCGTCGAGGAGACCGTCTACTGCGGCTTCGACATTGACCGCATTGGCGCAGTCAAAGCCGCACTTCGGCTTCTTTGCACGATGCGGGCAACACTGGCAATCGTCATCTTCCCTGCTTGTCGGCAATTCGGGGACCATGTGGTCTCCTTTCTGGAAAAAGATAGGAGGAGAGAGGCTATAGCAGTCTGTCAACCGCTCATCATCCGTAGCCTCCCTCCTCCGAAATATAACACATCCACTGCTGTACTAGCTACTCCATGACTGCTGCCCTCCTTCCTCTGTTTAATATCTAAACAATAGGCTAGGGTTGAGAAGTCTTGCTGGGGTCCCTAGTGGGTCCAACAGCCAGCCAGACTCCTCTCAATGCAGTACATTATAACGCTTTGAACACGGTAGTTTTAGCGGGAAGCTTTCAGCTTGTCAAGCTGTTGAGTTGCTCTATGATGGCCTTCAGAGTGTTGGTAGCTGACGTCATCTCGGCCTCTTCAGTCAGCCTGCTCAAGCTCACCCGTATGGCACCGAGAGCGTAGTCCTCTGGAACGCCCATAGCTGCCAGCACATAGGAAGGCTCAGGATCCGCAGAGGCGCATGCGCTGCCAGACGATATCTCCACGCCGTCTTCATCAGCCATGAAGATGATCGTTTCGCTGTCCAGGTTCCGGAAGGACATGTTGCTGACGTGCGGAAGCCTTGTGCCGGATCCGTTCACTTGAGCATTGTCGAACTCCGCAAGCATGGTAGACTCGAAGCTGTCTCTCATGGTTTCCAGCTTGCTCATCTCTCCGGAGTACAGTGCCTCAAGGGCCAGAATTGCAGCTCTGCTGAATCCCATGATCCCAGGAACGTTTTCCGTGCCCCCGCGAAGGTCGGACTCCTGTGGACCTCCATACGCGATCCTCTCCTTGAGAGCTTGCTTCGTCCACTTGTCTATGTAGAGGGCGCCTACGCCCTTCGGCCCGTGCAGCTTGTGCGCAGACAGGGACACCATGTGAATCCTGTGTCCGGAAATGGACAGCGGGATCTTGCCTGCAGCCTGCACTGCATCCGTGTGGAACAGTACGTTGTTCTCCAGGGGATCCAGAGCGTCTGCTATGCTTGGGATATCGTTGACCACCCCTGTCTCATTGTTGGCCCACATCACACTGACCACGGCAGTCCACCCTGCCGGCAAGGCATTCACGGCGTCTACCATGGACTGCGCTGTCACCTCTCCGCTGGCTGTAGGAGCTACCGTGACGTGACTCACGTAGTCAGCCTTGGCAAGGTGCTCTGCCATGTCCAGGACGGACTTGTGCTCGATTTGAGACGTGATGATGGTGCACGGCTTCGCCAGGCTGACGAGCAGGCGAAGCGCAGCGTTGTTGGATTCAGTCCCACCGCTGGTGAAGAAGATCTGGCTGCCGTCTGCTTGGATGAGCTCCCCTACTCTATCCCGAGCGAAGTTGAGGCCTGTATGCAGCTTGTAGCCTCTCAGGTACCTCGTCGATGGGTTGTGGTACCTCGTGTTGAAGCATGCGTTCATGATAGACATCACGGACTCATCCACTTTCGTAGTGGCGTTGTTGTCCAGGTATATGGATGCCATGCTATTTCTCCTGCCTCGCGTACCTGTTACCGGATATCAAGTTCATAACACTGTCCCAGTGAGCTTTCCAGGTGTCTATCGCAGACACTGGCTTCACTGGTGACCCGTCGCCGAAGCTCATCTTTGTGAGCTTGCTCTTGTCCCGGACGTGGCTGATGTGCGTCGTGTCTCCCTTGAATACATAGATGAAGGACCAGGTAGGCCAGGGGTAGTAGAATCGCAGCCTGCTTTTGGACTTGAACTGGTTGAACAGCTTCAGGGCCTGCCCGCTGTCAAGAGGCGCATAGCCTCCAACCTCCAACGCTCGGTCCTTCCAGAAGAACATGATCGCCTCGAGAGCCCAATTGGGCTTTGCCAGCAGAGTCTTTTCCTTGTTGAACCCCTGCGTCTGCGCTGCAACAAAGCAGCTCTTGCATCGGGTGCACCACTTCTCTGGATGCGCCAGAAGATCGGCCACCCCTTGGGTGAGATGCCACGGAAAGTAGATGTCGTCGTCATCCCAATGCGTTACCAGGTTCGTAGGAGACAGGTCCAGCAAGTGTCCTCTCTTGAATCCAAGATTCTGGAACCTCTCCGGATGGTTGATGACTTCAACGCAATCCGACTCATACTTGATCGGAACCTTGGCGTCATTCAGGATGTAAAGCTTCTTCCTCGGGTAGCTCTGAGCTTCCCACATGCCTATGCATTTGCCCAAGTAGTTGTCCACACGCCCGTACGTTGGACAAAGCCCGGATATCATGGGTATGTTCACCTCTCCAGCCTGACAAGGCTTCCAGCCCTTCTGAGCGGCCCATAGCAGAACCTCTGACTTCAGACCATGCATGCCTTCCCGCTTGTACATGGCGATCTTGTCGTCGTTGCAGATGTCCATGTAGGGCTTCGGCACAGGCACAACCAACGGGTGCTTGCCGTTGTACAGGTAGAGGGATGCAGACATGGCCTTGTCGTCTGCAAGGTTCACCTCGTTGGTCCTTCCAAGCTCCACGTACTTCGCATAGGCCCCGCGCCACGTCTCTGTAGTGGCAAGAGACCCGGCGCCGAACAGGCACAGATCTACAGGCTTCGGGCCTGTGAGCCTGCTTCCCTGTACATACTCTGAATGCCGGAAGATCCACCCAGGCCTTTGCAGCACTCTACCGCAGGTCGAGACCACTCTATCTCGCACGGCTCCCCGGAAGAGCGCCTCTATGGTCTCCTTCGTAAGCGTCAGGTCATCGTCCTGGATGTATACCCATTGATGAGGCAACTGGCATGCGAGCGCCCACCTGATACCTGAGGCGTAGTTGTCGCTGCTTACAACGTAGCCGGTTCCTTTAGGGATTGGCCCGTCCTCGTTGCCCCACACGTAGACGTCGGAGAACCCGTAGCTTCGAAGAGTCGACACCACAGTGTCTATGCTCTTTCGCTTCCACGAGCACACTACAGCTGCCGTATTGGAGAAGGTAGGAGCCTGAGGAACGAACTGGAACATCTGCGCAATGCTGTTGTCCCCGGAGGCTGCATACACGGGCCGGTAGGATCGCTTTGAGGTCGTCCTGCCCGGCCTGTTACTGGATGCACGGCCTCCGGAGAATCCTCCCCTGATCCCTGTCTCAACCACCCCGTTGTCAGGGATCATGTTGCCTTCGAACCCGTTGCTGCACACGTCTTCATAGCGCAGGGGCGTCAGCCTCCCCATTGAGACGTGTTTCTTGAACCAGGAATCAGGAGTCCACCACTTGCTGGGGAACGTAGTTGTCCTACCCAGTCTGTCTTTGAACTTCAACGTCGCCGCGTTCAGATTGATATAGCAAACTGTCGATCTCTTCAGATCAGGAGCCATTCACTCCTCCTCGTCTTCATCCTCCGCTGTTTTGATGACGAGGTGGCACACTCCGTTCTTGCACTCTCCCGCAGACGCGCCATCCTGCTTGTTCTTGGCTGCCTCGTACTGCTCCTTGGTAACTCCCTCGAAGGGCATTTGGGGCCTGGACAGGCTGGGCATGATGGTGACGCCTTTGAGGCGGGGGCCGTATTTCAAGAGAGCCTCGAAGATGTGCCGCTCGCCCACGTCATCTGGATCGAAGTTTATTGTAGCAGAGATGCTGTTGTCTGCAAACACTTCCTGCAGGGCAGCCTGCACTTCCATGAACTGTGCTATGGAGATCTCTCCGGATTCTTCCACCAGATCTTCGCGTACGTGCCCTACCGTGGGATGCTTGCAGTAGTAGATGACGACCTCGGTATCCGGCTTGTAGAGGCTCTTTTCATACTCGTACCCCTGAGCCTTCATGTTCTCGAGGCGCTTTCTGCTGTCCTCGTCAGTTATCGAGAACTCCACCCGGCGCTTGAAGTACCTGTAGAGGATCGGGTGCATGCCGTTGCTGACGCCAGCCAGGATGGACGTCGTACCAGTTGGAGCGACTGTCGTGCACTTCACAGGCTCCGGAATGCGCAGCTGGTAGGCATAGGATCTCACCTCTGCCCTGACAGCCTTGTGTGCCTTGTGAAGGACCTCTGTGAGCAAGCTCCTGGGGAAGTCTGTATACTTGCACCCGTGCTTGAGCAGCCAGTCATGGAACCCTGTGATGCCAACCCCCACACGCCTGTTCCTGCTTACGATCTCCCGAGACTGCTCGTCAATGATGTCGGAGAACGTCGCCCTCAACAGGAAACGCGCCATCAATCGGAAGGCCTTGATCATCTCGCACATGCCAGCGTGAGTAGACACGTTGAACTTGGCGAGGTTGACATGCCCCAGATTGCAGGGCTCTGCTTGCTCCAGGGATACCTCGCCGCAATTCCGAGTCTCCACGTACCTGAATGCTTGGTGTCCGCTGCGAGTAGTCGTTTCGTGGTGGCCTACGTAGAATCTGTGGAACTCGTCAACTGTCCCATTGTAGACGTCCTCGTAACCGCTGAACTCCACAGAAACTACCCGGTGGTTGACAAGGGCAGCTTCGTCTTTCAGCGCAGAGTACGTAGGGATCGCATTCGGATGTAGTCTGGTCGGCACATCCTCTGTCCGGCATCTTGCTTCCCACTCCCATTTGAGAGGCTCTCTGCCAAGCTCAACCTTCAGATCGTTGAACACTCTGGTCTGTCCTTCAGATGTGCTGGCAGACTGCTTTTTCCCAAGCTCGCGCAAGGACGCCTTACGCGCCTCAATAGCATGATTCTTCGAGCACTCCCTGCACAGACAAATCTCGCGCCGAACCCAGGGCAGCTCCATCAGAACGCCGCAGCCTTCGCACGCTCTGGTGACTATCGGATTCCAATCCCCGTTGTGATGAACGCTGAGGTAGTCTCCGTGAACTGCCTTCTGATATCTGTTCCAGTTGATCACTACGCAGCGAGCAGCTGCGGCATCTTTCGGGAGAGGTGCAACACCGGCCTGGGCGGCTGCGCGCTCAGACATGGCGCATATAGATCCTAGTGTTGATTGGCGCCACGCGGTGAATTGGACAGGGTAGCCGTTCCTTCTTGCATATCGCTGCCATTCGCGCACTGAAAACCCGCGCCCCATCGAGGCAGCCAGTCTCACAGCCGCATTGAAGATTTCCTGAGAAGCTACAGCCTTGGCGTTTCCGTTGGAACTTCCTGAAGTCGCCATACTCATGCGTTTGCGGTACCGCTGCCTCTCTTTCTTAGTGGCGCGCGGGAACCATCTACGCATCGGGTTTTTATCGCCGAGCATGTTTGCAGAGTGAAGATCATCATGAGCCTCTTTCCTCAACACTTCGAGGTTGCTCCAGTCGTTGTTCAGCCCGTCTCTGTCTCTGTGATGAACCACCTCGTCCACCCCAAGCTTCCGACCAAGATAGAACTCCGACATGAGAACGTGTTCCAGGCTACGCTGATCTTTCTTCGTTACGAATGTGTACTTTTGTCCGGTTGCCTTCGTCTTCAGATCCAACCTGGTCATTGCTGGCACAGCGTCCCCTCTCACCAGGTCCAGCGTAGTCTTTGTCTCACCAGATGTCAGTTCCCACCTGTGGTTGCCCGTAGTGCACAGCTCCATCCCGTCATCGAAACGTACGCGATACACTGGCTGCATCTCCCCGGTTTTCCTCGGGTTTCTCATCCATCTCACCACCAGACGATCGTTCTCGTCCCTCGTGTAGACAGGAACGTCGACGCCCTCCTCGGCGAGCTGTCTAAACGGAACAGCCCCTCTTCCATCTGCCACGCCAACCGGAGTGTCTCCTGTAAAGCAAGGGTTTGTGCAGAAGAACTCCCCAGGCTCCGTAGCTTGGTGCAAGCTGGCGTTGATCATGCCGGGTTCCCCGTTGACATATGCGCAGCGCACCATGCAGTCCAGAACCCTGTTCGCCGTAGACCCTGGCAACCTGGCTTCCGCCCAGAAGTCATCATCCACCGACACGCTGAGGTTCGTCGTATTGTGCTGCTGTACGCTGTCGAGCTTCAGCTCGATGAACTCCTTGACAGCCGGGTCTGCCCAGTG